>Ga0265297_10001325_pt1 | contig 59315 bp, 51 predicted proteins | sample Munlanlwell13791_FD_192502 | JGI IMG/M metagenome (GOLD analysis project Ga0265297, IMG submission 192502) | Leachate microbial communities from a municipal landfill in Southern Ontario, Canada - Leachate well 137-91 | ecosystem: Engineered > Solid waste > Landfill > Unclassified | place... | reverse complement strand
GAGGAGGTGTGGCACCTCGATGTCGGCTCATCGCATCCTGGGGCTGGAGAAGGTCCCAAGGGTTTGGCTGTTCGCCAATTAAAGCGGTACGCGAGCTGGGTTCAGAACGTCGTAAGACAGTTCGGTCCTTATCCATCGTGGGCGTAGGATATTTGAGAGGCTCTGTTCCTAGTACGAGAGGACCGGAATGGACGAACCTCTGGTGTTCCAGTTGTTTACCAAAAGCAACGCTGGGTAGCTAAGTTCGGACGAGATAACCGCTGAAAGCATCTAAGTGGGAAACTCACCTCAAGATTAGATATCCCTTTCTTTGAATGAAGTTTTTAAGCTTGCTTAAAGATGGAATAATAAGATTTTTAAGATCCCTTGAAGACTACAAGGTTGATAGGCTGGATGTGTAAGTACAGTAATGTATTTAGCTAACCAGTACTAATAGATCGATAGTTTTATTTGCATTAAATTAATTATATGTTTGTTGTAAGCATATTTAAGTTTGATTCAAAGTAGCTCCAATTTTTAATTTAGTTTTTGAACTACAAGCATTTTAAAGTTGAAATTTTTGTAAAATTTCCTGGTGGCCATAGTAGTGGGGAAATACCCGTTCCCATTCCGAATACGGCAGTTAAGCCTACTACGCTGAAGATACTTGGCTGGAGACGGTCTGGAAAAATAAGTACTGCCAGGATTAAAATTTAAAGCCCCTGAAATCAGGGGCTTTTTTTTCATCTTTATTTTTTTTAAATTCAGATATGATTTTTCTTAAAAAAAGTATTTAAAAAGACAATATTATGAAAACAATTAAAAAAATATTTATAGCAAATTTTATATTCTTATTTTTGAGTTTAAATAATTCTCTTTTATGTTTAAATTTTCAAGAAAAAAATTTTATTAAGTTTAATGCTGAGTGTTTTATGAGATCTTTGTCTGGTGATGAATTTTTTTCTATACTTATGTGTAATTTTTTTAATCAGTTTTCAAAAGAAACCGCAAATAATAAAGACGTCGTTTTTAGGTCTTGGGCAACAAATATTATATGTACTAATAATATTGCTATAAATATTTCAATTGATCCTGAAGATCAAAAATATATGTCAAATTTTTATGTTGATAATCTGCCAGAAAACATTAATATTCCTGAATTAAAAATAGATAATGAAGTTATTATTCCTGCTTTAGTTTTGCAACCAGAAGATATTAAGCGTATTAGGGATTCTCAGTTTAGTTCTAGAATTTATTCTTCTGAATAAAATATAATAGATAAATTTTTGAATAAAGATTAAATTTTATATTTAATAAAATAATTTATACACAGCTATATCTTGTTTATTTTTTTGTTATTTTGCAAAATATTACTAGTTCCATGTAAATTATAATTGTGTTATTTATGTTTCTTTGTTTTTGATTTTTTGTTGGGGGTAAGGAACATGGAACAAAAAATATTTTTTTCAAAATATTTTTCTAAAAATTTTCTCAAAATTTTTTTATGTTCGTTTTTATTTTTTGATGGTCTTTTCTCTGTTTCAGATGAAGAAATTTTGTGTTTAGCAAATCAAAGATATTTGCAAGTACCAGGTTTTTCGTATCTTACATCCTTAAAACTTAATAATAGTGGTAATTACTTTGAACTTTTATCTGCTTTGTGGGCGGAAGAAAGGTTAAAAGAACAAATTTTATATTTTGATTTAAACATAGAAATTTCAAAAAATTTGGGATCATGTAAACGTAAAAACGAGATTACCGAATATGATGTAGTTACAAGTAACTTTTTGATTGAAAGTAAAAGTTCTCGGCGTCTTAATAATGCTAAAGAAGTTGTAAAATTAATTAAACAGTTATCAAAAGAACAACAAACTATAGAAAAGTGTAGAGAGTTCTTAAATGTTTATAATACATCTAGATTGCGATTTTCTTGTGAAAAAAATAATGGGAGATTATGGATAGGAGTTACTGGCCTATTAAAAAATAATAAAAAATTGTTTTTTGCTTCACGAATGTTTTCATTTGATGAATTTGATGATAATTACAAATTAGAAGGTCAGTGGCTGAAATTAATAGAAACTATTGCTGGGCGAAAGTTAAAACTATTTTCTAAATATTTGATTGGTACTGATCTTGTAAATACTTTGCGTGATGTAAATACTTTACGTGAAAATGATTTTTCTTTTTATGATGGAATAGATAGTTTAGATGATTCTTATTCTGCAAGCTATGATATTGATGATTTAGAAAATTATTCAAATGCAGAAGAAGACCTAATGCCTAGAAATATATCGCCTGAAAATATTTTAAATTTAGTTGATGAACCAACAACTTTAGTAAGTATTAATTCGAGAATTTACTTGGATGTTTTTTTTATTCAGTTGATTTAGAAATTGCAAAAATGCAAAATTTAGAAATGATCCAGTCAATAAAGGTAGTATAGATGCTATCAGAAGCCCATACTGAATTAAAAATCCTGAAAGCAAGAATGCTATCGCCGTAGATACTATAATTGGTATTGTATATAATAATTGAATTTTTGATAAATCCATTAAATTGGCACCTGTACTTGCACTTGCCATGACCATGGTGTCAGATAATGGTGATATGTGGTCTGCAATTATTGCTCCAGATATTATAGCGCCAACAACAGGAAACATTATTGATAAATTTTCCGCTATTATTGGTGGGGTTAAACCAGAAATAGAAAGCAGCATTGGAATTGTTATTGGTACCATAATTGCAATCGTTCCCCAGGCAGATCCAATGCAAACTGAAGTTATCATACTAATAATAAAAAATATTATAGGTAAAAATTTTAAATTAATATTTCCAACAAGTTTACTTGCTAAATATTGTCCAGTGTGAAGATCGTTTCTTATTAAACTTCCAAATGTCCATGCTAAAATTAAAACTAATATTGCGGGTAACATTAAGTTTATGCCCTCAAAAAAAATAGAACCTATTTCTTTAAAAAATATTTTTCTTCTTGAGTAATAATAAAATAAACTTGTTGTAAGTGTAAAAAAACCACTAATAAATAAAGAATAAGAAATTTCAGCTGCCTGAAAAGCTTTTATAATACTATTAGTGCCCCCAAATAAATAACAACCTCCGGAATATAAAAGATTAAAAATTAGACTGCTAGAAAGCAGGATTATTGGAAAAATAAAATCTAAAAGAGAATTTTTGGCTAAATTTTTTTCACTTACTGCTTTAATCTTTATTTTCGTAGCAGTTTTTCCACCAAACAAATTTCCAGTTTCTTGTGCAATTTTTTCATATTTTTTTATTGATCCAAAAGATATTTTTCGTAAAACTATAAACCATATTCCTAATATTAAAATTATTGAATAAAAAATAAACGGCAAAATATGTAAATATACCCAAAAAGTATCCGATGCTATTAACATATTAGTACCCATTTGATCCGATATACCAGCGTTAGTCAATGGGGCTACAATTGCTGCCATCCAACTTGAAACTGGTGAAAGTGCACAAAGTGAAGATGCCATTGCGTTTACAAGAAAGGCTAATTTTACTCTTGGAATTTTAAAATTATCTGTTACTGGATACATAACAGATCCAACAGTAAGACTACTGAAATAATCGTCTACAAATAAAGTTGAAGAGAGCGCTAAACAAGAAACTTCGGCCTCCTTGGATGTTTTAAGTTTTTTGCTAATAAAGCGTCCATAGGCACAAGATGCTCCCGTATGATTTATTAGAGTTATTATAATTCCCAACATGAATAAAAATAATATGATTAACATGTTGCTATTGTTGCTAGATAAAAAATTTTTTAATGAAGTTAAATTTGATAAATTTATTGTTTGCCAAAAAGTTATAAAAGTTTTAAATAAAATTTTTTTTATAGAAAAATCAGTTGCAATAAAAGCTGCAATTAAAATTCCTGATAGTAAAGAGAATTTTACTTTTCTTGTTATAAAAGCAAGACTTAAAGTTATGAGTGGGGGTAAAAGTACTAAAAAATTGTTTTCCATGCTTCGCTCTTAATTATTTAGGTCTCTCATAAGGCTTTTTTTTTATAAATTATAAAAAAATTTTTTTTATTTTTATTTTACAATATTTTGTTTGGAAATACAAAAAAGTATAAAATGTTTGGTTCAAGAAATAGAGCGAGACTCAAGGTATCGATTTATTTTGAAAAAATAGTGTTTAAATTTGTTTTTAACTTATATCTTTTAAGCTTGTTTTCTGCCTGTCTATAAATTAATTCAAACATTTTAGTTACAGCCTGTCGCGAAGTTTCTTTTTAATAAAACTTGAAAACACCTTAATATTATATATAATTATTATGTATACAGATTTGTATACATGAATGGTGTTGCTAAAGACAACATAAAATTATGAGGATAAATAAAATGTCTAAAATGACTCGAATTAATGATGTTTCAAGTGATAACTTGGAACAATTGTATAAATTGACGGGTAAGTCAAAACAAAAATTAATTGAGATAGCAATTGAAGATTTATATAGAAAATATTTTTTGTATAAAGCAGATAAGGCTTATGAAAAGTTAAAAGATGATAAAGATAGGTGGGAAGAAGAATTAAAAGAGCGATCTGAGTGGGATTTTGCTTTAAAAGATGGATTAAAAGATGATAAGTAAGGGGAATATATTTAGGGGTGATATTTGGTTGATTGGTCTTGATCCAACTATTGGGCATGAGCAATCAGAAAAAAGACCTTGTGTTGTTATCTCAACAGATCTTTTTAATAATAGTTCTGCTGATTTAGTAGTTATTTTGCCATTAACAACAAAACAAAAGAATGTTCCATGGCAAGTAGAGATTAAGGCTCCTGATGGAGGTTTGAAAATAAATTCTTTTATTATATGTGATCAAATAAGAACTGTTTCTAAGCAAAGGCTTTTTGGATCCAGGTTAGGATTTTTAAATAGTGATATGCTTAAAAAAATAGAAAAAAGAATAAAAATCTTACTTGAGATTTATTGATAATCTAATGAAAATTTTAACAAATTAATAAAAAAAGTTGGTAAATTATGTATTTGGCTAAATATCTTGCACATGCTGGTCTTTGTTCGCGAAGAAAAGCAATAGAACTTGTAAAATCAGGACAAATTAGTGTTAATAACATTATAATCACGGATCCTGCCTATCTAGTAAAAACTAGTGATAAAGTTAAGTACGAAAATAAAATAATAAGATTAAAACAGCAACAAGTTTTTAAGTATATATTGCTTAACAAACCTAAAGGCTATGTCTCTACTGTAAATGATGAAAAGGGACGACGAACTGTTTTAGATCTTATAAAACTTAAAAAAGCAGAAAGAATATATCCTGTTGGTCGGCTTGATAAAGACACGACTGGTCTTATTTTATTAACAAATGATGGAGATTTGGCTCAAAAATTATCCCACCCCAGAAACGAAATAATAAAAGCATATCATGTTATTACAGACAAAGACGTTGAATTAAAAGATTTAGCTACTTTGTCAAAGGGCGTGAGATTAGAAGATGGTTTTATAAAGTCAGATGATATTTTTTTTACAAATAATTTTTCTAGAAAAAAAATTACAGTAAAAATACACAGTGGCAAAAAAAGAATAATTCGTCGGATGTTTCAGATTTTAGGCTACGAAGTTGAAAAACTTGATAGATTTCTGTATGCAGGTTTAACAAAAAAAGATTTGCCTATTGGTGGTTGGCGTTTTTTGACAAAAGGCGAATTAAAAAAACTTAAAAATTTATGAAAGAATTTGTTATTTTAGTTGATGAAAAAGATAATCCTGTTGAAAAAGAAGAAAAAATAAGGGCTCATGAACTTGGCTTGTTACACAGAGCTTTTTCTGTTTTTATTTTTAATTCTCAACATATGCTTTTGTTACAAAAAAGAGCAAAAACAAAATACCACTCAGGTGGTTTATGGTCAAATACGTGTTGCAGTCATCCAAGGCCGGATGAAGATATTTTCATGGCTGCACACAGAAGATTAAAAGAAGAAATGGGATTTGATACAAATTTAAAAGAAATTTTTACTTTTTGTTATAAAGCAAATTTAGATAATAATTTGATTGAACATGAATATGACCATGTATTTATTGGTAAGTTTGACGGTAAACCAATATTAAATCCTGAAGAAGCTGAAAATTATAAATGGATTAGTTTGCAAGAGCTTGATAAAGACATAAAAGAAAATAGTTCAAAATATTCTTTTTGGTTAAAAAGTTGCCTGCCCGGCGTAGCCACCTGGGCGAAGCCTGGGTTGAACCATTCGAACGGATTTTTGAATTATACGTGATATTTTAACCATTTTTTCTCTATAAATAATCTCCATGAAAAAATTATACTATCAAGTGCTGCCCAAAAAGCAAAGGTCGAATATCTTCCCATTAATCCAAAATCAAGTTTTACGCTGACAAAGTAAACCAGCGGCATAAAGAAAACATATCCAGTTAAGATTGTTGTAATATCTATAAATTTTGTATCTTTAAGTCCTGTTAAAGCTTCTTTTGTAAGAAGACCTATGATGCTGAAAAATTGTTCTATCAAGGCAATTTTAGTTGTTATTCTTATCAAATTTAGCATGTATGGATCGGAATCACTGAAAAAATTTAAAACTATAGGTGTAAACAGTAGGTTCAAAACCGTTACAGAAAGTAAGCATAGAAAAATAATTTTTTTAGTTGTAGGTATAATTAATTTTTTTTGCTCACTCCCTAAATATTTTGCAATTAAAATTGATGTTGCTGGTTGAAAACCATATACCGGCAAAAACGATAATAAATAAATTTGTTGAGTTATTTCATAGGCTGCTATAGTTTTAGCCCCTAAATTTTTTATTATGAATATAAAAAATGTAATTGCTATTGTTTGCATGCCTGTATAAAAGCCAATTTCAGAGATTATTCTTAAATATTCTTTTGCAAGCCTTCGTATTTTAACTTTCATGAATACATACTCTTTTGAAAGCTTATTTTTTAATAAAAAAATTAAGGATACAAATGCTCCAGTGCTATATGCTATCAGTGTGGCTAAGCCTATTCCCAAGAGGCCTAGTTTGGGTATGCCAAAATCACCATTTACAAGTAAATAATCAAAAAGCGCATTTATAGAGCAAATAATAGCAGTGATGACTAATGGTATAAAAGTATTTTGTAATCCTCTAAAAAAACCAATTATAGCGTAAACTACCAGGGTAAATGGGATTGATATTAGTGTAATTAATGAAAATTGTTCAATTAATTCTTCGGGAATATCAGAACTAGCAAAAATAATATAAATATATTTTGATATAAATGGTGATAATGTTACTAAAATTAAACCAATAAATATTGCAAAAAATAAGCTAAGTCTTAAAGTTTTTGCAATATTATTTTTTTCTTGTGCCCCAAAATAATTGGCAGTTAAGACCGCTGTTCCGGTCCTAATTCCTTCTAAAAAATAAAACAATGGGGTTATAAAAGCGTTAGAAACAGAAATTGCAGCAATAGCCTGTGTACTTATTTTACCGGCAAACACAAGATCTATCATGCCACAACCAGATATCAAGACTTGTGTAAGAAACGCTGGCCACACTAATCTTAAGATATTCTTTATAGTGCCGTTATGTTCACTACCCATGTTTGTTTTTATCGATTAACTCCATATAGAATGTATATAATGCGTAGTATCATATATTATATTTTAGCCATTTTTTTGATATAAATAATCTCCAAAAAAATACAATGCTGTCAAGCATGGCCCAAATTATAAATGCAAGCCACCCCCCAATTACCCCATAATTCATGCAAATGCTTAAAATATATGCAAGAGGTAAAAAAAACAAATATGCCGTAGCAAAACCTGCTATAGCAATAAACCTTGTATCCTTTAAACCTGTCAATGCACCTCTACAAACATAGGATATTGGACTAAACATTTGTTCTATACAAACAAGCCTGATTGTTATAGTGGTCAAGCTTGCTACGTATGGATCTGTAGAATTAAAAAAAACTGCAATATTATTTGCAAATATATACGTAAGTAAAGTTATAACAAAAACTATTATAAAACACAAAAGCATTATTTTTTTTGTTGCAGGTAAGATTAAATCTTTTTGTTTTGCTCCTAAAAATTTTCCAATTATAACGGCCGCTGCTACCTGAAAACCGTATGGAGGTAAAAATGAGACCAAGAAAACTTGATGCGTTATTTCGTAAACTGCTATTGCCCTTGCTCCCAATTTTTTTATCATAAAAATAAATACTAAAACAGCAAGAGTTAACAGTCCTGTGTAAATACCTATTTCTATAAAAAGTCTAAGATATTCTTTTATTAATTTTTTAATTTTTACTTTAATTTTAATAAAATCTTTTGTTAATTTGTGTTTTAATAAAAAGGTGATTGCTAATATTGATCCAATTATATAGGCGATCAATGATCCTGTAGCAACACCACAAACACCCATTTGGGGTAGACCACATTTACCACTTATTAGTAAATAATCTAAGCCTGCATTTGTTAAAAAAATTATAAATGTTATTACAAAAGGGATAAATGTGTTTTTTAGCCCCATAAAAAAACCTGAAATTACAAATACTGTTAAAGTAAAGGGCGCACCAGCTAATATTATTGCTAAAAATTGTTCTATATAATCTTGTGAAATATCGCTACATGCAAAAATTATTGAAATACTTTTTGATATTAATGGCGAAAATATAGCCAAAAAAAGACCTATAATTATTGCAAAGATTAAACCAAGTTTTAATGTTTTTGATATATTATTTTTTTCTCCTGCTCCAGAATAGTTAGCAGTCAAAACAGCTGTTCCTGTTTTTATACCTTCCAAAGAATAGTATAAAGTTGTAATAAAAGAATTTGCTATTGAAACAGCGGCAATTGCAGCTACACTTATTTGACCTATAAAAAACAGATCAACAAGCCCAACAGCAGTAACTGTTGCCTGAGAAACAATTGTTGGCCAGGTTAGTTTTAAAATATTTCTAGTTTTTAATTCGTTAATCATATATTTAGATTAACTTTTATTTTATATGATTACCAGAAATTTCATTCATTATTTTATAAGCTTGGGACAAGATATCTTCATCAAATCCTTCAGCCTTTAATAAATCAAGTGCAATTGTTTGATTACTTGAGCCTGGAATCAATTTGAATGGATATGAGTATCCAAAATCTTTTTTTATAGCGGTTATTTTGTAATTTTTGCAATTACCATTTGTATCATTTTCTAGATCGGTTAACTTTTTGTAATGTGTCGCAAGCAAAAACATGTTTTTATCGTAAAATGAGAGCTTTTTGACAATTCCATATGCTCCACAAATACCTTCTATAGGATTTGTACCTGTAAAAATTTCGTCCATAATTGTAAAACAAAATTCTTTTTCTTTTAAATTTTTAACAATATTTATTAAATTTAAAGCTCTGCGCATTTCAGCTTGAAATAAAGATTCTTTGCCGGCTGTATCTGAAATATTTAAATAAGTATTTATATAACTAAATGGTGTAAATTCTATTTCTTTAGCTGGTGCAATACCAATTGTTTGACCTAGTAATATTGTCAAAGCAACACTTTTTAATATTGTTGATTTGCCACCTGCATTTGGACCTGTAATAATAATATTTTTATTTTCACCAGGTTTGCCCAGTTCTATATTATTACAAACGGCAGTAAGTCTATTTAAAAATGGTGACCAGCCATCTATAATATTTATATATGGTTTATCTTGTTTTAAATATTTCACAAAACAGTATTGAGCATTATGATTTTCATGTTTTTTATATAATTTTGTTATAGACATATAAGAATCTATTTGTCCTATTGTTTCTATAGCATCTATTAAAATATTTTTTGATTTTTGTGTTGTTTTAAAAGTAGTGAGAACTCTACCATAATTTGAAAAAACAGAAGCTTTATTTTTAAAAGTTTTTGTTTCAAGATTTTTAATAAGATTTTTATGATTTTTTTCTTTTATATTGTTTAAATCTTGAATATTTTGCAATTCTTGCAAATTAGCCTTAATTACTTGATTTTGTGATAATAATTTTTCGATTTCTTTTGCTGTATTAATATAACTTGCAATTCTTATCATTTTTTCTTGAATATTTTTTATGCTTTTTAAATTATATACGGTGCTTATCACGGAATCGTATATTGATTTTAAAAAAAAGTAATGATTTTGGGCCCAAAATAAGTAAAAAAAATATTCTACGTATTTATTTTCAAATTTAGGATATTTCTTTTTTAAGTCTTGCATCCATAAAGTTGGGTGGTAATCATGTAACATATCTTTAATTATCCAATTTAAATCAAATTTGCCATTTTCTACATAGCTAAAAATAGATGAAAAAACAAAATGAAAAGTTTCTTGAATTGCAACATTTATTAAAGGGGCTGCAATTGTTTGGCTAATTGTTAAATAATTAAGGGCATGACTGTTCTCATTTAATTTACTTAAAATTTTTCCAGAAAAATACAATTGATTAAATCTTTCCGTTGCCTCTTTGGATAATGTTTTCCAGAGCCACAATATTTCTATTTCTGATTTTTTTATTATTTCAAATTTTGCATCTAAAGCTGCAAAAAGCTCTTGATTATTAATTAACTCTTTTAAAATTAATTGTTTTTTTTCAAGAGTATCCATATTTGTTTCTGGTTGATAAAGCATATTTGCTAAATAAATTTTGCCGACATACGTATTTGTGTGATCTATTTTTGATAACAAATTATTTTCTGGGTTTTGCAAAGAATTTCCACAAAATATTTCTAGATCTTTATAAAATTGATCGTTTGTGATTAAATTCTTTTTTTTGTTATTTTTTGAAGATAAAATTCTGAAAGTAAGTTCTATTTTTTCTTTTTCTGTCAAAATTTCTTCTTGATTGTTATTTTTATCTTGAGATTTTGGAGATTCTGTTTTGTTTTCTATTTGCCTATTTTCTTTTGCCGGCTCTGTAATAGATGGCAAATATAATTTTGCAATTTTTGAATAGCAGGTGTCTTTTTGCAAAAAATTTTCATTACAGTCTTGAACGTCTTCTTGACTCTTATTTGCAAAATCTAAATTTAGACTAAAACTAACTCCGCCTGAAAATAATTTTAATTGAAGTAAAAAAATAAAAAATATTAATAAAGTAATTTTTTTGTAATTTAGTTGCATTTTTTTTGCCTTTTATTTTTATTAGATTCCAGTTAAAGAAGTAATTTATTTAAAAAAGTTAATTTTGTAAAATTAAAGTTATAAAAATATAGCTATAAATAATGTGTTTTTTGTAACATTTTAATTAAATAGGTTAAATCTTAAAGGGTAGTAATTTTTGAAAAGGGGGAGCTTGTGAATAAATTTAAATTTCGTGTATTATTTTTATTTGCATTTATATTTCTAATTTTATTTTCTAATTTTATAGTTGCAATGCAAAATAGCTCTGAAATTAAAGAACTTAATGAATCTTTGGAAAAAAGAATTGAAGATTTAGAAGAAAAAAATAGATCTTTAAGAATAATGTGTTCACAAGCAGACAAACAAAACATAGAAAGTGTTTTGTTGCTTATTAAGTTGCGCCAAGATTTATTTAATAAAATGATGCCTGTTGTTGAAAGAGCAGAACTTGATGCTGAAGATTTTAGGGTAGATGCCATTTCTTGGAAGGAGAGAGCAGAAAATTATGAAAAAATATTAATTGCAATATTTAATTCACATCCTGAAATTAAAGAACAGATTGTTGCTGATACTTGCGATAGTGATGATTAAAAATTAAACTAATCTTAAAAAATAACTATTATAAAATTAGTTAATCATAATAACTTTTCTGTAACATAAAGGCAATGAATAAAATGTATTTTTATGAGCCTTGATGTAATTTTCCTTTTAAATAATTTACAATATCATGATGATGATTTCTTTCTGCTGCATGCAATGGTGTTCCCCATCGAGAATTGGGATTAATATCAGCCGCTGGATCCTTTCGTTGCAAGGTTTCAACTAAAAATTGTACAATGGCTAATTTCCCATCCTGTGCTGCTATATATAGTGGGGTTACTCGGTCAGAAGCACGAGTAGGATTGATGTCAGCTTCGGGGTTTTGTTGTTGCAAGGTTTCAACTAAAAATTGTACGACGGGCAAATGCCCATTTGCTGAAGCGATGTGTAGTGCGGTTGTTTCATTGGATAGGGCAGGATTGATATTTGCTGCTGAATTTTTTCGTTGCAAGGTTTCAACTAAAAATTGTACAATGTCTAAATGCCCATCCTGTGCTGCTATATATAGTGGGGTTACTCGGTCAGAGGCACGAGTAGGATTGATGTCAGCTTCGGGGTTTTGTCGTTGCAAGGTTTCAACTAAAAATTGTACAATAGCTAAATCCCCATTCTGTGCTGCAGCATGCAAAGAGGTTGCACCATCTGGGATGACGGGATTTATGATTGCATTTGGATTTTTCTGCAATACAGCATTAACCAAAATTTGAAGAATGGGTAAAAACCCGTTTGTCGCTGCACCAAAAAGAGATGTTTGACCGCAGATAGAAAAATATGCAAATGCAACTCGATCTTCAATTGTTAATTGGTTGAGCTCTCTTTCCAGTAGTTCTGTAGGATTAGTTAAGTTTGCAGTATTGTAAAGTGCTTCTGAAAGTATTGCAAAGATTGTTTTTTGAGGTGGCAATAAATGCTGAAACTTTTTTAAAAGGTCTAGTTGTTTGATTACGCTGGTTTTGGTGACACATTTAATCATCTCGTGCAAGTTTGGAATGATAAATGGGAAAATTGTTATTTTTTCTTTAGGTAATGCTGACAATCTATCAAGTGATTCAAAATCACAACATATCGTTATATTTGGGGCGATCTGGACTAAAAGTTGGTAAAAGGTGATACAATCTTCTGTATATGAAAATTGTTCCATAACATTAACGATCAAAGACAGATCGATATCAGAAGTTTTGCCGCCTGCGCGTGCCAAGTGATCGCAAATGCGGAGTTTGAAGTGGGCTGACATTTCATTTTGATTAATAGCAAAAAGTGTATTGAGTATTTTTAGATCAATTAATTTTTGAGCGAATTCTTTTTTTAGTTGATTGTTGAAAAATACTGAATCAGATTTTAGATAAAGTTCTTCGTGCAACATGTCAGTGATCACTGAGTTATAGTACTGATCGCATACGATGTCCATAGTATTTAATTGAGGCCATGCAAGATGAAATACCAATTGATGCTGCGTATTGGTCGTTATGTCTATGGTAGTGTTGCCTAATGCTGATTTAAAGGCATTCAAAAGTGCCGGATTTTTTGTCTGTGCGGCCTTGCGAATAATTTCTAGATAGAGCCATGGAAATGAATCATGCAATTTGGGCGTAGGACGTGCAAAAAATTGTGCAACATGGTTGCTGGTAAGCATGTTTGGAGTAATTGAGCATTTGCACAACATGTTAATAATTCTGGGGTTTCCACGCTCAAGCGCCCAGTCTAAAGCTGTTCTGCCGGTAAAATCGATATGCTCTAATTCGAGGTCCCATTTGTTTGTGTGATTAATAATCATCTGAACAAGGTCCATGTTATTGCTTTTTACAGCAACAATTAAGGGGGTTTGGTTACCAGAAAGTTTTGGAGTAGGTAGAATTGAGTTTTGTCCGATGATTTGTAAGGTGCGATAATCGTTAGATCTAAGTGCCTGTTCAAGTCGTACTTTCGTTCTTGCTTCTTCTTGATCATTACCTTCTCTTGCGCGTTTTTTAGTTATTTCTAGTAATGGTGACAGCTTTTGAGCAAATGGGTTGTAGGTTTGTGTAAGTTCGAGATTTTGGCGAATTAAAAAATCTTTAAGTATGAGATGAAAAATGGTATCGAGCTCTTTTTCAAATTGCTGATTGTTTTCATCAGAAACTTTTTGAGCATAATAAGAATTAATGATGATGTCTTTATTGTCATAATTCAAGAGCGCCGGGAGCCATAAACGTGCCTGTAGTAGGTTCAAGCTGAGTTGATAATTATGATTAATTCCAATATATTCTTTCTGTGCACACAAGTGATCAAGTCCTTGTGGGTCTTGGACATAACGATCTAAAAATGGAGTAATGGTTGTATGTCTATTTCGTGGCATTAAATTATGCATTGTGTTGTCATAGGCCTGGGGAATAATTTCTTGATACATCGGTTTGCCGCCTGGTAACGCCATATAACCAACTTCATCAACAATTTTTTTATTAACAAAAATTTGAAAAAGTACGCCTCGAGTTGTTTGATTATTGAGTATATATTTGTTATAAAGTGCTATAATTTTATCAATGAAGATTGTATTGAAATCACATTTTTGGAAAATTTCGGTGAGAATATTTCTTGCATCTATATGTTTTGATGCCGCTCCGGCAATCCAATAGTATTTTGAGTTATCGCTATATAAATTTTGGTTGGCAAAAAGAGCAAAATTGACGGATAATAATTGATCTAAGAAAACCGGCAAGTGATCAAACCAATAGCGGCTTTCGCCTTTATAATGAAAACAGTGATCTGGGCCCCTTTCAATTGAATTTATTTGATCAAGAAATTCTTGAATATTTGGGGCGTTTAACGAATTTAAAGACGGACCATCAAGTCTGAAAGCAAATGGTTGTTGGTCGGTAAGAAGACCTAACTCATGAATTTTTTTGATAACATGAAATATAATGCCGCGGGCATTACTGGTTGCGTGATAAAAAACAGCATGTGTTTGCTGATGTTTGTACTCTTGTTCAAATGCAATTCGGCATTGTTGTGTAAGATGTTCTAGCTGTTCGGTGGGAATGATTGGGTAATAGTCCCTATATTTAAGGCAATCTTCGTGATGTTGTAAGAGCCGTTGTATGAGAGAGTCAGTTATTTCTGAGGGTGAATTTAATTTTTGAGTAAGGCATAAATGTGCGATTGATGGTGGTTCATAAGGATAGGGAGATAAAATATTAAAATCTTGGCAGATTATGCCAGCTTGATCTGATGCTATTTGCGTATTTATTGACTTTTGTAGCTTGAGCTGTTCAATTGTTTCATCGGCATCTTGAGTAGCTTGTGCAATGTCTATTATATCTTCGGATAAGCTTTGAGGGGGTAGCGATGATTTAGGTGGCATCTGAACGAAATTGAAGCGCAGTGGGTCTATGAGTATTGCTTGGCATATGCTAGGATTAATAAATTTTGTTATTTGACAGTAGGAGCCAGACATGGCAAAACGAGGCAGCTCAAATTCATATGGTTTGATTTTCCATTCTTCCCACGCAAGATCGGTAGTAATTTCACAAAAGCTATCATAGTTAAAGTTGACTATGGTTCCGTGAGCATTATCATTTTTACCGAGGCCCTCTGGCGCCGAAATCAAGTTGAAAAGGGGAAAGTATTTGTGCATTGCAAAACCATCTTCTGTAAGTAAATCTTCGGTTTGAACCAGTGATGTCCAATGGTACCCATTTTCTGATTCATTGGGATCAATTATCCAATCGCCGTTGACATCTTTAGTTCCGTTATGCATTGTTAGGCCGTAATCGGTATGAAAATGGCCGTGACCAATGGCATTAACTTTGACAGGATTGATGCCAAGCTCAGTACAACGTCTAGCAAGTTTTGCATTCAAATCTTTTAAATAAGCGTCAGTTAGTTCAATTGAGGCGTTTAAGCCATGGCCACTAAAACATAATTGGGTTGAGCTTGAAATTGAATTGTCGAAACTATTAATTTTACGTCCAAAATCTCCCCATAAATAGCCAACACCAAAAAAATTATCAATATTGATGCCTAATTTGGCAAAGTGAGTGCGCATTTGTTCTATTGTTTCAATTGAAAAATATTGAGAGGGTTGTAACGGGCTATGGGTTTTATTAAGTAAGCATTCATAAGTAATATTTGGGTCTGTATTTGTTAGTAAATTTGTAGGGTTATACGATGGATCAATTCCTGCATGGCACCATTGCATAAAATTTGTGCCACAACCCACATAGATAACGAGAGGAAGTGATTCGTAAAAAAAACGTAATTTTGTGTAAACATAAGCACGCTTTCCTGGAAATTTGACATTGATTTCATCTTCAAGTGTACATGCTGCAGCCATGTTAAGATCTTCATGATTACCACGCATTAATATAACTTTACCGGGATTGGCAATTTTAAGCTTCATCAGCAACCAGATAACTTCAATACTATAGCGACCACGATCAACATAATCACCCAAAAATACGAAATAAGCATTTGGATTGATAATTACTAAATTTTTATTTAAATTTCCCATTATAACATGACGCCATAAGTTACGAAGTAATGAGTGAAAGCTTCCATGAATGTCACCACAAATTATTGGTTTACTATTGGGTGGCAGAATTAATTTTTGGACATATGGGTATATAAAGTTTTTATAATTACCATGTGCATTTTTAAGTGGAATTGATTCGTCAAAAAGTTCCGGTGATGGTGGTTGTTGGTCAAGCCATTTATCAGCCGCCATAAATGGAGAGTTTTGAATTATTTCTTTGTACTGGTTGTATGTATTTATGAAAGTTTCATAAGAAATGCAATGTTGCACGTCTTCTAAATCTTGAAATTTGTTTGCTATTGGATGGGATATTTTTTCGTTATATTCTTTGCAGTTGCTAAAAAAATGTTGCGTTACTTGTTGAAGTATTGGTATATCTGCTCTTTCAACAAATTTATCTGCAAAACATAATTGTATACTGAATAAAGCAAAATAAAAAATAAATAATTTTTTAAAATTATTAGTAAAAAAATTCAAGTTAAACTCCATTTATTTAATATTATTTTTGTAATAATATTTTTTGAAAACATTTAATAAAAGATTTTGTATTTAATTAAAATATACCTTATATGTTTTTGTGTCAAATTGTAAATATTTTATACAATTTTTTAACGTTTTTATTAAACTAATTCGAATTTTAAACCATAATTTATGATTTTTTCTTTGCCGATAGAATAATATTTTCTGAAAACAGCCTTGACTGTCATACCTATTTTTAGATCTTTAATGTCATCAATATCTGTTAATTGGGAAATTATGATTGGGCCCTCGGTTAATTCAATTAACCCAATTATATACGGAGCCATGTGACTAAATTCTGCTGGTGGCAAGTTTATTTTTGTAAAACTTATCAATTTGCCAATTCCACTTAATATAACAGGAGTTAATTTGTCAGAGCCACATTTGCATAAGTAATTTTTGGGAAAATAAATTTTAGAGCAAGCAAGGCATTTTACGCCTTGCAAACAAAAAATTTCTTTTTGTTTTCTCCAATAAGAAATGGGGCTAGACTCAAACAATTTTTTTCCTTTTTATTCTTTTGCAAATATGTGTACTACTGATGTTGTAGCACAACCACCAACATTATGTGTTAAACCAAGATTTGCATTTTGGACTTGTCTTTTGTCACATTCTTGTCTTAATTGCATTACAATTTCATAAGCTTGTGAAAGCCCTGTTGCTCCTACAGGATGGCCTTTTGCTTTTAGACCACCTGACGGATTTATTACTAATTTGGATCCAAAGGTAGTCGAGCCATTTTTGGTTGCCTTGCCAGCTTCACCTTTTTTAAAAAAACCAATATCTTCAAGAGATATAATTTCCATGATACTAAAGCCATCATGAATTTCAGCTATGTTTATATCTTCAAGTTTTATGTTAGATATTTTTAGTGCTTGTTGAGTTGCTAGTTGTGAGGCTTTAAACTCAACAAAACTTTCTCGTTGACTTAAATTTAGAGTGTCACTTGCTTGTCCTGAACCAATAATATAGATAATTTTTGTTTTCTTATTAAAAAAGTGTTTTTTTGCAAAGCTTTCAGTTGATAATATTAAGCTTGCCGCGCCGTCGCTTATTGGTGGACAGTCAAAAATAGTTAAAGGGTCTGCTATCATTTGGGAATTTATTACATCTTGAATTGTTATTTCTTTTTGAAAATGAGCATTAGGGTTCAAAGCTCCGTGTTTATGATTTTTTACGCTTACACTTGCAAGTTCTTCTCTAGTTAATTTAAATTGATCCATATAAATTCTTGCAATAAGTGCATTAAGCCCTGGAAAAGTTGCTCCAACAAAATGCTCAGTTTCATGATTGCCTGCTCCCATTAAACCTGTAGTTGTGATAGAAGAATCAAGATCTGTCATTTTTTCAACACCATTAACCATTACAACTTCTGCTTGTCCAGATTCTATTGCCATAATTCCAGCACGTAAAGCAAGACTGCCTGAAGCGCAAGCTCCTTCGATGGTAGTACTTTGACATTTAGTATTTAAAATTTGTGCAGCCATACCTCCCAAGTGCATTTGACCAGAAAACATTCCTGAGCACATGTTGCCTGTAAAAATTGCATCAATTTGTTTTGATTGCAATTTGGCATCAGTTAATGCTTTTAATTGAGATTCGGCCAAAAGATCTTGTAGGCTTTTGTTCCATAATTCACCAAATTTTGTACAGGCTGCGCCAATTATAGCAATTTTCATAGTTTTTATATTTAATAATTTTCTATATATTTTTTATATACAGAATAATTTATATATTTTTTATTATTTATATAATCAATAGTCTTTGGGATTAAATTTTGTTTTTTTTCTATATTTTTTGTAACAGTAAAAATAAATGCATCACTCCCACTACCACTACCATAACTAGTCAATAAAATTTTTTGGTTTTCTTTTGCTATGTCTAAAATGGCAGTCAAACTTAATAAAGAGCTGGCACTATAACTATTGCCAATTTTTGTTACAAGTAGACCGGGTAAAATTTGTTCATTTTTAAAGCCAAGCTTTTTGGCTACTTGAATTGGGAAGTTGCCATTGGGTTGATGAAAAATTACGTAATCAAAATCTGTTTGTTTTAAATTTGTTTGTGATAAAATTTCTTCTGTTGCATTTATTATATGTTTAAAATACGCTTCTTCACCTGTAAATCTACCTGCATGCTGTGGAAATTTTTCTAGTTCCCGTCTCCAAAAATCTGGAGTGTCACTAGTAAAAGATAAAGTTTTATCTATTGTTGCAATTATTTCATTTGTGTTGTTTCCCAAAATAAAAGCAGCGCTTGCAGCACCTGCACTATATTCTAAAATATCTCCAGGTTTTGCTTGTGCAGTATCAGTTCCTATTGCAATAGCATATTCCATTTCTCTTGACTTAATTAAACTGTTGCAAATTTGCATAGCAGCCGTTCCTGCTTTGCATGCAAATTCTATATCTCCAGCTTGATAATTGTTACCAATATTTAACGCTTGTCCAATTATAGATGCACTTGGTTTTACTGCATATGGTGGACTTTCGCTTCCTACATATATTGCGCCTATCTTATTTTTTTCTATATTTGCTCGCAATAATGCGTTTTGAGTTGCTTGAACGGCCATTGTTACAGAATCTTGATCAATGCTTGGTACAGATTTTTCTTCTATCAAAAGACTTCTTTTTATTTTGTTAGTATCTTGATTCCAATTTAAAGCAATCTCTTCTAATGATATTCTGTATTTGGGGATATAGGCCCCGAATCCTACAATTCCTGCATTCATATTTTTAAATTTTTCTTTTATGTAGCCTCATATGTCCTTTTTGTATGCCATCTGTAACCAGCGCTTTTAGGGCTGCAAAATTTTGTGCCAATCCTACTGATGCCATAATTTGCGATAATTCGCAAGCACTTTTTACGCCAAGTATTTTTAAAGAAAGTTTAGCAATTGGATGAAGATTTGTAATCCCCCCAACTATTCCAACTGAAATTGGTAAAAAAATTGTTCCAACTAAATCTTTGTTTTTATTTTTATAATAATGTGTTAATGGGGAATATTTTTTTTTAAAACAGGCATAACCATGTGCACCCGCTTCTATAGCACGAAAATCATTGCCCGTTGCAATACAAACTGCATCGATGCCATTCATTATACCCTTGTTATGTGTAACTGTTCGAAAAAAATCTATTTTTGCAAATTCATATGCATCAAGAATATTTTCTATTGTCTCTTGTTCTAAAATTTCTTTTTTCCAAACAGCTTTTGCTTTTGCGATTCTGTATATGGACAAATTAGAGATAATTTTTAAAATTGTTTTGTGTCCTGTTATTTTTTCTATTTCAGGTGCAATTTTTTCAACCATTGTATTAACAATATTTGCGCCCATGGCATCTTTTACATTAACAAGTAGATTTATAATTAGCATATTGCCTCTACTTGTTTTAAAATTTTTTAATTTTATATCTTTTGCGCCACCGCCTAATTTTTGTAAAAAAGGATCTTGTGCATTTGCCAGCTCTATTAATATATTTTTGTTTTGTAAAATTTTATTTTTTATTTCTTTTATATTTTTTGATTTTATTTGTGTTAATTGTATTTGACCTATCATTATAGGCTCAGTTGTTTTCGTTTTAAACCCCCCAGCAAGGCGTGCTAGCTTTGCTCCGTTACTTGCGGCAGCAATTACACTAGGTTCTTCTGTTGCCATGGGAATTAAATAATCTTTTTTATTTATTAAAAAATTTGTGGCAATACCTAAGGGGATTTGTATAGTTGATACTAAGTTTTCGATCATTTTATCTGCTTTATTGAAATCTAGTACAGCTAAATTTTTTAATAAACAAATATCTTGATCTGTTAAGTTTGCAAATTTTTTTAATTCTAAAAATCGTTCTTGTTCTGTTTTTTTATAAAAACATGAAATTTTACTTGTAATTTTGCTTGTCATGATTTTTTAATACAATTTTCCAACCATTTTTAATCAAATTTTTAATATGATTATAATTTTGAGCGAAATTTTGATCTAATTCTGTTAGTCTAATAAAATTATTTTTGTGTTTTATTAGTGGGTCTATGCCTCTAAATTTGCCATATAAAACTTGATCAAAATTATTATTATTTATTTCAAAGTATTTTTTATTATTTTTTATTTTGTTTAAAAACTCTAAAATTTCTTTATTTTTTGAATCTTTAAGTTTTTTTAAAACAATATTATCTGTAGAAAAATTGATGTCTTTTATGTTTAAAATATTTTCTTTTAATGCAATTTCAAGGGCTTGAGATGTCCATTTATAAGTTAAAATTCCCCATGCACTTGCCCAAACATTTTGAGTCATATATAAAGATATATTTGCAAATTTTGCAGCAAGTTGGGGATTATCAAAAAACCAAAAATTATTTTCAAATTTTAAATTTTCTAAAATTTCCCAAATTTCTTGTTTAGTTAAAATTTTAAATTTAAAAGCATTAAAAAGATTATATTCTAGTCTATCAATGCATATATCCGGTAAATCTTGTTCCAAAAGTTTATGTATACCTGTTTTATGTAAAATATTGTTTAAAGATAGATTATATTTTTCTAATAATTTATCGATTTTAAGTTCTTTTAGATACCATTCGTGAATATTATCTTGATACTCAGCTTGCTTAAATAAAAAATCACCTACGTGAGAAAAAACAGTATGAGATGCGTCATGTAATAAACCTGCAATTTGTTCTTCTAAGTTGGCTTCATATTTTATAAGTAAAATAAGAACATTAATAGAGTGTTCAAATCTAGAATAATCTGGGAAATTAGGAATCGCCAAAACATTTGTGCCGCCCATACTAATATTTTTTAAGCGTTGCATTATGGGGTGATTTATAAATTCTATTAAAATAGGTTCTTTTATTTTGCAATTTTCGTATATACTTTTTAACAGTATTTCGTTTTTCATAATATCTTTCAAAAATTTAGATAAGTATTAAATAAAATATATATAAAAGGGGTAAATGTGAAGAAAGAAATAGAAATCAAATTTCAATTAGAATTAGACAAAATAAGTTTTTTTGAAACCTGGCTTGAGGACAATGCTATTTTTAAGGGAAAGATAAAAATAACTGATTTTTATCTCAATAATCCTAAATCAAGTTATTATTTTATGTCGCCAAAGGGGTATAAAGAAGCGTTAGATTTTTTACGTGTTAGAATAACGGATAAAAAAAATTACTTATGCTATAAAAAAAGACATATAGATAGTCACTATAAAACAGTTTCAGTTGATGAATTAGAAGTAATAGTTGATGATGGATTGCAGGCTGTTAAAGTTTTAGAACATGCAGGTTATACTGATATAATTAGAATAGAAAAAACTAGAAGTATATTTATTTATGAAGATTTTGAGATTGTGCTTGATGATGTAGAAGATTTGGGATCTTTTATTGAAATAGAAATTAAAGAACATAAACATAAAACAGAAAAAGAATTAATTAATGCATTAGATAGAATTTATGATTTATTAAAAAAAATTGGGCTACCAGAAATTAAAAAATTTGATCGAGGTTATTTAAGTATTTTTTTAAACCCAATGTATGATTTTTCTGAAATAGTAAAATTATAATTTTTTAAAGACTGATAAATATGCCTAATATAACAACAGGCCAAGGTTTTGGTAAAACTATTTTATTTGGAGAACATTTTGTAGTACATGGTTTACCTGCAATAGTAGCAAGCTTAAATTGTTATACTCTAGCAAGCGTGCAAAAATGTAAAAATTTACATGAGCCGTTTGAGTTTATTGATTTACGTCCCAAAATATCGCAATTTATTGAATTAAAATATTTTGCTTATAAAAATATGATAAAAAATATTCTTGAATTTTTTAAAATTCAAGATTGTTTACAAATAACTCTATCAGGAAATTTAATTGTTTGTTCTTCGGGTATAGGTGCAAGTGCAGCCGCTGCAGTTGCAATTTCTAAAGCTATTAATAATTTTTATAATTTTAATTATGATAATAATTTTTTGAATCAAGCGGCTTTTGCAGGCGAATTGGCTATTCATGGCAATCCAAGTGGCATAGATAACACAGCCGCACTTTTGGGCAAAATTTTTTCTTTTCAAAAATTTTGTAATAATAATTTTAATAATAATATTATTCAAGAAATTAATATTAAAAATAAAATAAATTGTGTTTTAGTTGATAGCGGCGTTCAGCCAAATATAAAAAAAATATTATCTGAAGTAAGTATTTTAAAAACAAAATATAAAAATAAATTTGATGATATTTTTAAAAAATATTTAGAAATTTATAATATTGCATTAAAAGCTTTATCAGATTTTGATTTGAACTTACTTGGTCAACTTATGTTTGAAAATCATGAATTACTAAGAGAATTTACTGTTTCGTGTGAGCAGCTTGATAAAATTGTAGCTTTAGCTAACAAATTTGGAGCTTCAGGAGCAAAACTTACTGGTACGGGAAGAGGGGGATTGGTTTTAGTTTTAACACCAGATCAAGATTTACAACAATTTGTTGCTAAAAATTTTGAAAAACTAAATTATAAAATTTTAAAAATTTCTATTTAAAGGTTCTTATGGGATAAAAATTATTTTTTTCCCAATCAAAAATTATTTTTTGTGCAATTTTCTGTTCAAAACAAATTGCAATGCCGCAATCGCCTCCTCCTGCCCCAGAGAATTTGGCTGCAGAATTTTTTGTAGTTGCGATTTCTATAAGTTTTTTTAAATCTTGTGTTTCTAAATTTTTATTTAATTCTTTTAATAAGAATCTATTAATTTTTATTAATTCTAAAAGTTCTTTTTGTTGCTTTAAATCTAAAAATTTGTTTTTTAAAATATCTATAATTTTTAAAACAATATTATTTAGATTATTTATAATCTTATTAAAATTTTTTTTATTCTCTTTTTTTGATTTTAAAATTTCTTGAATTAAATTTTTTGTACTTGCGCTTTGGCCGCTAAATGCAGCTAATATTATTAAATTTTTGGGTAACTTAATCGGCTTAATTTCTAGATTTGGCCAATCAGATTCTAACACAGAAAGACCCGTTCGTGGTGTCGTGCCCGCCACAGCTTCAGAGCGACGGGGGTTCGAATCAATTTGAACGGGTTTATTAAAATTTTTTATATTTTTTCTAAACCAAGCTGTATCAAATTTTTTATAAATTATATTTTTTTTATATGTGCAACAGGCAATATCTGCGCCACTACCGGTTTTATTTTGTGCAAGATAATGGGCAATTATACTTAATTTAAATATTAAATTTTTTATATATATCTGATTTATTTTAAAATCATGCAATTTTAAAATTGCACTTATTATGCCTACAACAGTTGCAGCACTGCTGCCTAAACCTATTTTTGAAAAAGAATTATTTTTTAATTTGATTTTAGAAATATCTGAATTTATAAAAATATTAAAATTATTATTTATTTTTATATTTTTATCTTGTAAATATTTAAAAACTATTTTTATAGCATAAAAAGAGAGCTTAAAAAGCTCTCTTTTTTGTTTGGGTATGTTTGTTTCAGTTTTTAATTTATTATTTTTATAACTTAATTTTATATTTTCAAGATTTATATTTTTAGAATTAAATATAATTTGGTTTAAATTATTTTGTTTTAAATTTACTTTTAAAAATTTATTTATTGCTAAAACAACAGAACTATTGTTTTTTTCTAAAACAGACCATTCGCCTGAAAATATTAATTTACCAGGAATTTTTAATTTTATATTTTTATTTTTATTTAGCATCCCTGAAATGTTTGTTGGGTTACAGGTAAAGTGAATTCAATATTCCAGCCATCTTCTTCCATTGTTTTTTTAAGATTAAGAAATTTTATTGCAAATTCTTGATCTAATTCACTTAATTTTTTTAATTCTCCAGAATTATCTAAAATTAATGGATCCACACACCTACAAACAGTTTTTATATTGCTTATAATTGTGGTGTCTTTATTGAAGGTTGTTATTTCTGTATAAAGATTTTGATGATTTTTAAGTAAAAACATAGATCTTTCGATATACTCGTCTTTGCAGTTGTTAAGTATGTTCCAAATTTCATTATCAAATAATTTATATTTTATTGATTTTCTAAAAATAATTTCAGATACAATTGCCTTTTGAAGTATGTTTGACATTATTTGATAGATAATTGTATTCCATGCAGCACCACTATTTTGTTCGGTAATGTCCATTGAAGCTGTTGCAAATTTTAAAGCTATTTCTTGATTTTCAAAATACCAAATTTCTTGATTGTGATCGTATTTTAAATTGGATATTATTTGAAAAATATCTTCTTTATTTAGCAAGCCAGCAATATATGCTCCATGAATAGTATATTCAATACGATCTGTGCATAGCATGGGAGTTGGTTTTTTTAGTGATCTATATCCAATGATTTCGGGTAAAATATCGTTTATGCTTATGTAATATCTTTCTAATATTGCAGCTATTCCATGTTTTACCAAAAATTTTTCTAAATTAAAATCATGATATGACAGATTTGTGCCTTCTACTTTAAATAAAATATCACCAACATGTGAAAAGGCTGTATGTTTGATATCATGTATCAATGTTGCGATTTGTTCTTCAAGAGGCAATCCAAACAATCTTGCAATGACCATTGCGCAAATAGAATGTTCATACCTCGTATAATCATTGTGCGGTCTAATATAGACTGCGTCAGGTCTTACAAAATGTGTAATTCCATATTGATGAATATATTTTAAACGTTGAAAAATATTACTATTTATTATTTCTAATAAAACATTATCTTGAGTGTTCGTTTTTATTGAACAGTCACCATAAATAGTTTTAATAGTTATGATATCAAATCTTCTTTTGGATACAGTTCCGAAAGAAACTTGATCAGATTCCGCTTGTAAAGAACAAACAATATTTAAATTTGATATTAAAAATATAAAAAATAGAAAATAATATTTAATTTTGTTTTTCATAAAGTCTCTTTTTTAAAAGATAAATAAATACAATGAATTCTAGAATTGGATAGTGTATGTTGCTTTGAATTTTTGTAAAGAAATTTTTATATTTTTAGTAAGAACAAATTAAATATAAAAGCACAGAAAAATTTTTTCTGTGCTTTAAAAAATTAAAATTTAAAATTTATATTATTTATTTAATTAAACTTAAATCTTCTAAAAGATTCTCTAGGTCTTCTTCATGTTCAATTTCATCTTCAAGAATTTTTACAAGCATATTATATGTTGCAAAATCTTTTCCATGAACTTCTTTAATAAAATTATTGTATTGTTCAATTGCACATTGTTCGCCTTCAATGTTTTGTTTTAGTATTTCTTTTACAAATGAATCTGTTGGCGTAAGATACTTACAGTTAGCGAATTTTGAAATATCATTAAAATTTAAAATTGGTGTGCCTCCTAATTGAATTATTCTGTCTGCAAGTATTTGAGCATGGCTTAATTCATCTGTAGCATGTTCAATTAATTCTGTTATTACAGAAGGTCTCATTGGCCCTTTGCAAACTTGTGCTCCTATCCAATATTGATAATAAGCGAGCCATTCGTCTGCAAATAATGTGTTTAATTTTGAAATTAATTTTGATAAATCAATCTCTATGATACTTTTGGCTTTTTTTCCCATTTTAATCTCCTTGATTTTAATTTTTTAATATACTTTTTTAATTTTATTTAAATATTTTTTTATAAACAACAAATTAATAAAAGTTATTGCGAATAAATTTTATTTATTATAAAATTCGTGCCCTACTAGTTTAATTTTTGTGCGTATTTTCTAATAATTAAAATAAAAGAGTATTAAAGATTATGAAAAAAATAATTTTGATTAATTTGTTTTTATTAAATTTAAGTTATAGTTGCAGCTTATTCTGCATGCAAAATTTGAATTTTAAAGTTGGTATATTTCCATATGCACAGGATGAACATGGTGTAATTAAGGTTTTGCTTGGCAGTGATGTGCGTATTATTGATGAAAATGAAATATGGAGTATTTTTTCGGGAACACAACTTTTTAAAAATGATCCTATTCAAAGTGCCATGCAAGTTTTTTTTGATAAAACTAGAGGAGTGTTTCCATGTTTAGAAAGAAAAGATTTTACTAATTATGTACTTACTAACGGATATGTTACAACACAAGAAGCTGATTATAGTTTATTTTTTGTTAAGGTTCCATATGTTAATGTAGAATACATAAAGAGTATTACCTTTGCTAATACAAAAATAAGCCGGTCAATTAATAATTATGCTTGGGTTGATTTAAGTCAGTTTTTAAATACAAAATTAAAAAAAATTAGCAAATTTAATAATTCCGTTCAAACAGAAAACGGTGAAATTATTAATTTATTTTATGCCTTTGCATACAATTTAAAAAAAGAAATTATACAAAATAGAATTCTGCAAATAAGTAAAAAACACGTTGAAGCTTCAACTGATAATTTATCATGTAATCAATCTAATTTTTGTGATGTTTATTATAATATTGAAGAAGCTAGAAACGCTATTGTTTTTAGCGGTTTAGAAGAAATTAAACTTATTACTTTTTTAATATCAAATGATAATCGAATTTTATTATTTAAAGATAAAAGAGGTGCATGGAGTACCTTTTCAACTAATTTTGTAAATGCAACAATTAATAATTGCAACATTTCTTTAAATCAGCTTGTCAATGAACAAAATAATAAAAATTTGAAAGATATAATTTTGAGTAGAAGTAATCAATTTATAGATTTAGATCGGTGTTCTTTTTATAGAGCTGTTTCTTTTGTACAAGAAAAACAAATGGTTTTATTTTTTTATATTGACGACAATTTAAAAGATATTATAGACAGTAAAAATTGGTGTTCACTTAATGACGACAATTTAAAAGATATTATAGACAGTAAAAATTGGCGTTCACGTAATATTAAAGATTCACGTAATATTGAAGATTCACGTAATATTGAAGATTATAGTTTAATTAATTATTCAGAATTTTTAAGTGCAAATTATGTTGTTCGCGATAATTTAGGTAGAACATTAAGATTATTTCCTGGGTTTGCATTTACCTTGAATCTGCCGTTAGTTCAAAGAATAATACTAGAAATCCCTTATGCCGATGAAATATTAATGACAAATAATTTTTTGAAAGAATTAAAAATATAAACAAAATATTTGATTATTTTTCTTTATGTAAGATAAACTCAAATAATATATTTTAATTTTTTTAATATTTTAATAAAAAAAGGAGTACCTATATGATGAAAGTGTTGAACGGCATAGCATATTTTTTATCTGCAATCGGTGCTATAAACTGGGGTTTAGTAGCATTTTTTAAATTTAACTTGGTTGAATTTTTGTGCAATTTAGTTAATATGCCAAATTTAAATGCAGTTATATATGGAGTTGTTGCACTTGCTGGTGTTTATTCATTAATTGCAATATTTACATGCTGTTCTTGCAAATGTTAAAATTGTTATAAAATTAATTAAATTACTGATAAAAAAGCCTATAAAATAGAAACAAGTTGAATCCTGTTTTTATTTTATAGGCTTTTTTATCAGTTAGATTTTTATGTTAAAATATTATATTATATAGGCTTATTATTTAAGAATAAATTAATTAAAATTAAAGATTTTATGGGTGCACTATTATGATTAATGACAAAAAAATAGATAATTTGAATATGGATAATTTGGATAATGATATAAATAATAAAGAAAATGAGAGAAAAACTGAAAAAAGCATAGAAGATACTAGTATTTGCTTAAACGAATTTAAAAATTGCCAAGATCAATTGATTAGAATTTCTGCTGATTTTGATAATTATAAAAAAAGAATAGAAAAAGAGAAAAAAAATTGGATTGATATTGCTAAAGCTGAAATATTAGAAAAATTTTTGTCATTTGTTAATGATATTGATATGGCTATTGCTAAAAGCAAAAAAGGACAAACAATAGAAAATAAAGATTGTTTTCCATGGTTGCAGGGATTTGAACTTATTCAAAAAAACCTAAATAAAACAATGAGCGATTTAGGTGTTAAAGAGATAGAATGTTCTGGTCAATTTAACCCAGAATTTCATGACGCTGTTGTCCAAGTGGCTTCTGATAAACATAGAACAGGAGAAATAGTTGAGGTTTTTGTTAAAGGGTATATGTTTAAAGATAGAGTTTTAAAACATGCACAAGTTAGTGTAGCAAAGTAGAAAAAATGACATTTTCTAATAAAATTAATAATCGTAGGTATAAATTTAATCAAAAAAGAAAAAGAATTTTAAAAAAAGGCATTTCACTTTTGCCTAATCTTTTTACTTTAGGAAATGCTTTTTTTGGTTTTTGTTCCATTGTTTTATCATCAAAAGGAGATTTAATTACTGCTTCTTATTGCATTTTACTAGCAGCATTAATGGATGCGCTTGATGGTAGATTAGCAAGATTAATAGGAGTTGATAGTGATATTGGCGTTCAACTAGACTCTTTGAGTGATGCTGTTTCTTTTTGTATGGCTCCAGCTTTTCTTGTTTATTTTTGGGAGTTAAAAAAAATAGGTTTTGTCGGTTTGGTTATAAGTTCAATTTTTTTATTATCCGGGTTATGGCGGTTAGCAAGATTTAATATATTACATGATACGCAAACACGATTTTTTCTTGGAGTGCCAACAACTATAGCGGCCTGTTTTTTGGCTACTTTATTTTTAAACTGTAGGAATATTGATCAAAATTTTTATTTTTTATTTTTTATCTTTATTTTAGTGTTAATTTTATCATTTTTAATGGTGAGTTCTTTAAAATTTCCAACATTTAAACAACAACTTTTTAAAATAAAAAAAACTTGGTATGTGGCAATATTTATTGTTCTTTTTTCTATTCTTGCTGTTATGCAAATTTATAAAATTTTATTAATATTTTTTTTATTATATTTTTTATTTTCTATTTTAATAACTGTTTTTAAATTTAACTATCTTGAAGAAAAGGGAGAGCATGAATAATAAGAACAGACCGGTTTTTTTAAAATATTTTTTGTTTACGTTATTATTTATTGGAATACCGCTAAGTTTTGGATTTTATAGGCTTTATAAAAATCAAAAAAACTTAATTAATTATTTTGACATTACTTTAAAACAGAGAGATAAAGATTTATCGGTTCTTAAAAAAAATATTGAATCTGGAGAGGGTAAATTAAGCTCTACTGCTTGGTTGGATATTCAAAACAATGCAAAAGATACTGTTGTTCAGGTTTTTTCTCAGGTTTCTAGATTTAACTGGGAAGAACCTTACAAAACGCCGGATCAATTAGAAGGGGCTGGTAGCGGATTTTTTATAAATGAAGATGGGTACTTGCTTACAAATTTTCATGTTGTAAATCAGGCTAGCAGTGTGCAAATACAGATTCCATCATTTGGAAGAGAACGTTTTGATGTTGCAATTATTGGCGTTTGTCCAGATAGAGATATTGCTTTATTAAAATTAAAAGATGAAGATTTAACAGAAATTGTAAAAAAATTAGGTAAAATAAGATATCTAGAATTTGGTGATTCCGATTCTATTGTTAGGACTCAAAAAGTATTGGCTCTTGGATATCCTTTAGGTCAAGAAAGATTAAAAAGCACTCTGGGTATTGTTAGTGGTCGAGAAAGAGCAGGTTTTATACAAATAACTGCACCATTAAACCCTGGAAATTCTGGTGGACCTTGTTTAAATCATTCTGGACAAGTTATAGGTATAAATTTTGCAGGTGTTATAGAAGCACAAAATGTTGGATATATTATTCCTGTAAATGAAATTAAAAGTGCAGTAAAAGATCTTTATAATGTAACATTGTTAAGAAAGCCAATTTTAGGATGCATTTTTACAGTTACTACTCCAGATTTTGTTAAATATTTGGGAAACCCTAATAGTGGAGGTTGGTATATAGCTCAAGTTTTTCAAGACACTATTTTGGATGAAATTGGGGTTAAAGAGCATGATATGTTATATAGTGTCAATGGTTATGATCTTGATTATTATGGAGAATTATCTGTTCCATGGAGCGAAGATAAAATAGCATTATTAGATTTTTTAAATAGATTTACAGTTGAAGATGATATTCATTTTATTATTTATAGGCAAGGTCAAAGAAAAGATTTTAAATTTAAATTAAGTAATAAATTTGTGCCGCCTGTTAGAAAAATTTATCCTGAATTTGAACCTGAGTTTACTGATTATGAAATTATAGGTGGAATGGTAGTTATGCAATTAACTTTAAATCATATTGCAACTTTATTGGAACGAGTTCCTGAATTGTCAAAATATATAAGACCAGAAGCTCAGCATGAGCCCGCAATTTTGATTACAAACGTTTTTCCAGATTCTCAAGCCAAGAAAGCTAGAGTTCTTACAAAGGGTGCGATTATAGAACAAGTTAATGGAGATGATGTTAAAACTTTATCTGAATTTAGAAAAGCAATTAAAAAAAGTAAAAAAAGTGGTTATTTAACTGTAAAGACGAGTGATAAGATGTTTGCAGCTTTGCCTGTAGATAAAATTTTACAAGATGAAGATAGATTAAGTAGTAGATATTTTTACAAAAAATCAAAACTTTTATCTGAACTTGCTTAATTTTTATTTTGAATTATGAAAAAAGAAAAAAAACGGCTAGATTTACTTCTTTTAGAAAAATATCCTCAATTTAGTAGAAATCAAATTCAAAGTTGGATTTTACAAAATAAAGTTATTGTTGATAATAAAATTATTAACAAAGCAGGAACGTTGGTTAAAACAGATTCCATATTGACTCTTGATATACAAGAACCAAAATTTGTTAGTAGGGCAGGCTTTAAACTTGAGCATGCCCTAAATCATTTTAATATCGATGTTACAGATTTGGTTGTTTTAGATGCTGGAATTTCTACTGGCGGTTTTACAGATTGTTTGTTGCAGCGAGGTGTAAAAAAAGTTTATGGTGTTGATGTTGGCATTGCTCAAGTTCATGAAAAACTTTTAAAAGATCCAAGATTAATTTTGTATGAAAAAACAAATTTAAGAAATTTAGAAAAATTACCAGGAAAAGTAGATCTTGTAACACTCGATCTTTCTTTTATTTCAATATTAAAAGTTATGCCAGCTGTTTGTAAATTAATAAAATCTGATGCAAAAATTATTACTTTAATTAAGCCGCAGTTTGAAGCAGAAAGAAAAGATATAATACGGGGTGGGGTTGTCAGAGATGAAACTGTTTATAAAAAAGTAATTGAAAAAATGCAATCAGGTATGCAAAATTTTGGATTTAAAATGGTTGATGTAATTGAATCGCCAATTCTTGGTGCAAAATCAGGAAATAAAGAATTTTTGGCATTATTTGTTCAATAATCTATCAAAAGGTCATAAATAATAATTATAAGAATAATAAAAATCTAACAAAAAAGCCCGTTTTTTTTAGACGGGCTTTTTTGTTAGATTTTTATTATTTTTCAGGACATATCTTATCCATAACAGCTTCAGCTAAAGATCTATGGCTTATTAAACGCTTTTCTGTTACAGCGATAGCTTCTCTTATTTCTGATCCTATCCATGTTGTTGTAATAAAAACTCCACATAAAGCTGCTAATTGAGCACCATCGAATTTTTTAAAATTCTTTTCTGTTTGCATAAGAATAGATTCTCTTACGCTTTCATTTATATGCTCAGGACTAGATCCGCCCATATCAACACATTTGTCATAAAATTCTTGCTCAATTTTTTCAAAAAATTCTTTAATATCTTTATTCGTAGTAGATGTATTAGATAAAGTGTACATATCATAAAATTTTTCAAAAAATTCCTTAACATCTTTATCAAGTGTCTTAAGTTCAGGATCATCAACAACTTTTAAAAGAAGTAATGTTTTTTGAATTGGAACAAAATTTTCTTTAGTTATTGATTTTTCAAGATACTCTTTTAAATATTTAGCTTGTTCAGCATTATTTAATGTCCAACTGTTTGGTGCATTCCTTTTTAATTCATCAAATAAATAATTTTGATTATCTACTTGAGTTAGACAAAGAACCTTTTCTAAACCTTTTCCAAAACCTTTTCTTTTGCCATCGTAAATGTGTTCAGTTTTTTTATTTATTGTGTAGAGAAGTTCTATTGTTTCTATTGATGTTAAACGTGCAATATCAGAATCTTCTTTAATCTTTGAATTTGAATTGCTATTGGTGTTTTTACATCCACATACTATTATTTTAATTTTTTTAGCATCTTTATCAAAGATTGAAATAATAGGATCTTTATTAACAGCATTAAAAAAACAGACATTTTGATTAAAACAATTAATTACATTGTCTTTTGAGTCTGCAAAAACGTTAAAACAAAGTGTGCTCAAAATTCCACCAAACAAAAATTTTTTCATTTTAAATGCTCCCTTTATTTACAATTTAAATATTAAAAAAATATAAGCCACATAATACAAACACGTGTTTAGAAGTAACTAATTCTATGTCGTTAATAACTTTTTTCAAGTTTTTTTTTAAGAAAAAATATAAAAAATATTAAAACAGGATATGAAAATATCTCCGATAAAGCTAAACATAGCAAAATAAGTGGATAGGGGATTAGAATTAAAAGCCATTTATATTTATTGTCATATGGTAAAATAAAAAATAAGCATAAAGTTAATAAAGGGAAAATAATTACTTGTAAATGAAAAAGTATTCTTTTGATAAATTGCAAGAGCAGATCGTACCAAATATGTTTAGGCAAAAGATTTTTTTGTGTTATTAAGCTCTGTAATATATTAAAAAGCGTTTGAATTTTTAAATTTAATTTTAATTGAGAAAAAAAACTTGGAAGATTTAAATTTAAATTTTTTTCTTCTATTAAATTATTATTTTCAGGTTGAATTATAGAACAGTTTTTTATGTAAAAATTGTTTATTTTAGGATTTATTTCAAAATCTTTTGAAAATATAGTTTTTTGAATTTCAAATTTATCAGACATATAAAGTAAAAGTAGGCTTGACCCTGTGTTATTTTTAAGATCAAGAGACTGAAAGAAACATAAAATATTCTGTGGTAATATTAACCATTTATTTAATACAATTTGTGTAGAATTTTGTTTAAATTTTTCTAGTTTAAAATGTTCTGTTTTATTTAATAAATTTAAAGAAATATATTCTTTTCCTACAAAAGAAATTGCGGATAAAATTATTCCTAAAGTTAAAAACAATTTAAATAGTTGTCCTGGTTTAATATTTAAAATTTGAAAAACTTCAAATTCATTTTGTTGAGCTAATTCTTTTAAAAGCAAACATGTTGCAAGCCAGCTTGATAATGGAAAATTTGAAAAAAAGGATGGCAATAAATTTAATAATATAAAATGTAAAATAGTTCCAGTTGAGGCGATTTTTACTCTGACTATTTTTTCAAAAAATTCTATAAAATTAAATAAAAACGTCGATAAAATATTTATTAAAAAAAAATATTTAAAAAATCTTTTAAAAATGTATGAAGCTAAAACCATTTGTGTTTTATTAACCTAAGCAGGATTTAAATTCTTTAGCCAATTTTTGAGCAACCTGTTGCGCAATTTGTTCTTTTGCATCTTCAACCATAATTCTTAATAAATTTTCTGTTCCTGAGAATCTTACTAGAATACGTCCGTTACTTAACAATTTTTTACTCTCATTTAGAATTGTATTGTATGGATCTTTAGAAAGGTCTTCTTTTTTATTTATGGATAAATTTATTGTAATTTGTGGAATTTTAATAAATTTTTGCAAATTCCAATCATTATTTGTTAATAAAATGGTTTGTAAAATTCTTAATGCACTAAATATGCCATCACCGGAATTCATGTAATCTCGCATTATTATATGTCCGGAATTTTCTCCACCTAATAATAAATTTTCTTTTATTAGTTGTGCTGCAACATATTTATCACCAACAGAGGTTCTGTACAATTTTTTATTTTGCGTTTTTAGATAATTTTCAAAACCGTAATTACTCATGACAGTACCAACTATTTGATTAAGATTTTTAAATTTTGGATGTTCAATTAAAATACTTAAAATATTGTCTCCATCCAAAATTTCTCCATTTTTATTTACTACAATTAAACGATCGCCGTCACCATCAAAAGCAAATCCTATGTAAGCTTTATTATCAATCACAACTTTTTGTAAATTTTCAGGATGAACAGAACCGCATTTTTGATTTATATTTTTTCCTGTTGGACTGTTATTTATCGTTATAATTTGGGCGCCTAAATCTTGGAAAATTTCAGGAGCAATTTTATAATTTGATCCGTTTGCACAGTCTAGAATTATTTTTATATTTTTTAAAAAATTTGGTTCAAAAAAGCTAAAAATGTTGTTTTTGTATTCTATATCTGCTTGTTTCCATATGTTATAAGAAAATTCTGAATTTATTATACAAGCAGGCTTGCAATGTAACATTTTTTTGAACAGATCTGTTATATATTCTTCGTCGGTAGAGCTTATTTTTGTATTAGTTCTGTCAAATAATTTAATGCCGTTATCTTTATATTGATTGTGGGATGCAGAAATTACTATTCCAAAATCAAATAATAATTTGCTTTTTTGTGTTAATTGACATATTGCTGGTGTTGGTAAAATTTTGCAATCTACTACATCTACAGCATAATTTTGTAACCCAGAAATTAAAGCTTTTTTTATTTTTTCGCAAGAAATTCTTGTATCATGACCAATTAGAATTTTGGGTTTTTTATTATATTTTTTAATACCCCATTCTGCTAATGCATTTCCAAGATAAAAAAGAGCTTTTGATGTGAATGGATATTTATTTGCATTTCCTCTTATTCCATCGGTTCCAAAATTAAATTTGTTCATGATTTACCTTATTTAACGAATTATTTTTCTGTTAATTTATCTTATTTTAACTCTCAAAGACTTTATGGTATAATAAATATCATAAATTTTAAAATTTTAAAAATATAGAGAGTAATAAATAAATGGATAGTAACTTAACTATTTTTTTAAGATGTTTTTTAATTGGTTTACTAGCCTCATCATCGTTGGGTCCTATTTTTATTTTAACTTTTAATAGGGGTGCAATATATGGCTTTTTAAGAGGTATGGCTACGGCATTTGGCGCATGTATTGCAGATGGTATATATTTTTCTCTTAGTTTGATTGGTGTTTTGACGGTATTACAAGAATCTAGAAATTTTATGTTTTTTATTGATTCAATTGGTGGAATTTTACTGATTTTACTAGGAATTAATTCTCTAATAAAGGCTAAAAAGGGTGTCAAATATGTTTCTCTGGAAAATAAGGCTGGAATTTGGTTCACTTCGTTAAAATCTTTTTTACTAACTATTTTGAATCCTTTGGTACTTTTCTTTTTTATGGTTATTGGTATTAAGATTTTACCTGCGGGGGTTTCTGATTTATCGGGCTATCAAATTTTTTTAAGCAGCTTAATGGTTATGTTGGGTTCCTTTTCTGTTCTTTGCTGCGTTGCTTTAATTGCAAGTTTTTTAGGGGCTTGTATAAGTGAAAAAAAATTAAAACTTATTTCTTTTATTACTGGGGTTGTTTTTATTTCTATAGGTTTTTATTTTTTAAGCAAACTTTTTTAAATTTATAAAAATCTTTCTTTTATCAAAGCTTTTGTAGTAAGTTTTATTAGTAAATATATTTTAAAAGAATTTATTGCAGGGGGAGGATAAAAAATGAGAAAGAGATTGAAAAAATATTTTCCTATTTTTAGCATTGTTTTATTTGTATTGATAATAGGTATTTTTGTTTTTCAGGGATTTTATAACAAACCATATTATATATCTGGTGTAATTTCTGATGATTTAATTTCTATTTATGATGCATTAAAAAAAATAGATGCTGATTGTGATATTTTGAATATTGCGGGAGATGATGTTTTTATTGATTTTTTAACTGTAGAAAAATTTATAGGCTCTGAAGTGGGAGGTATAAATTTAGCTTATCCAGCAAGATGGAAAGGCCCGTATCTTAAAGAAGATCCTAAATTGTTTGGTGTTTTTTACAGATTGTTAAAAACAAAAGATGGTTTTTTTATTGTACCTGGTAATGGCGCAAAACTTCCAAATGGACTTAAAGTTGGCAAAAATTTTAATATAAATAAAGATTCTTTCATACTAAAGATGATAGATAAAAAAGGTCAATTAAATTATAGGGGTTATCAATTTGCTAAAAAATTAGAATTTAAAATAGGTGATTGGAAAAAAAGACCTAAAATTCAAGCTCCGTTAACAAAGGAGCAGGTTGCAAAAGTAAGTTCTGCTCTTAAAGAATTTAATGAAGCAATGCCATTCACTTGTAATTATGAAACATCATCAAATAATTTTAATGCCTAAAATTTGAGATAATTAGTCTTATGATTTACAGTGTAACAGCTGTAATATCTATTTCGATAACTGATTCAACTAATAAATTAACATCTTAGCGTTAATAATCCTAAAAAGGGCGTATTTTTAAATACGCCCTTTTTAGGTAAAAAATAAAAAATATAAATTTCTACACTTTTTCTACAAAATTTGAAAGAATCTTTTTTTCACCAATTTTAAAGCTTATTGTTAGATAAAAATCTTTTTCATCTTTTTTTTCTACATTTTTAATTATGCCTGTACCAAATTTATTATGTTTAACAAGTTGATTTTTTTGCCACATATTATTACTAAATTTAGAATTGTTAAAGCTTTTAAAATTTTCTGAATTTGTTTTTTGTGTTTTTGGAATTTTTTGTGCAGGAGTAATTTTTTTTGAAAAATCACCAAAAGTTAAAGTATTAGAATCTGTATTTTTAATACCAAGCCATTGACAAAATTGATCGATAGTTTTTAAATCTTTGTTTTCAGATATATCTAAATTATATATTAAATTTTCTGGAATTTCTGTTAAAAATCTAGAAACAACTTGATCATTAATTTGTCCGTAAGTATTTCTGTAATTTGACCTAAATAAAGCAAGTCGTTCTTTTGCTCTTGTTATACCAACATAAAAAAGTCTTCGTTCTTCTTCAAGCTCTTTGTTTGTATAAAGAGATCTAGAACTTGGCAATATCCCTTCTTCAAGGCCGGAAATTATTATGTTCTCAAATTCTAATCCCTTTGCTGCATGCAAGGTCATGCATTGCACCTGATCAACATTATTTTCTTTAGAATCCATTTTTTCTTGCATTAAAGCAACTTCGTTTAAAAAATTTTCTAAATTTTTTTCTAAAATTTTTTCTTTATCTTTCTCAAAATTATAAATAGATTGGACAAACTCTTTTACGTTTTCTATTTTGTCATTGGCTTCTTTTTGATCAAAAGATTTTTGTAAATAATCTGTATATTCGATTGTATCTATTATTTTTTCTATTATTGTACTTGCAGATTGTTCTTTTTTTAAATCAGAAAATATATTTAAAAAATTTTGTACGGCTATATTTTTGATTGCCGATAAGCTTATGCTTGATTCGTTAATTATTAGTTCTAATATTTGTTTGAAATCTAATAATGGATTTTGTATCCACAAAGAATATAAATCTTCTTCAAATTTAGCACCAAGGCCTCTAGTTGGGCAATTTATTATTCTAAATAAACTTGTTCTATCAAAAGGGTTTATAATCAATCTTAAATATGCCAATAAATCTTTAATTTCTTTTCTTTCATAAAATCTTATGCCACCAATAATTTTGTATGGAATAGAATATTTAAGTAAGGCCTCTTCTATGTTTCTTGATTGATAATGTGTTCTATATAATATTGCTATATTATTCAAAGTTGTTTTTTTTGATAAACATTTTATAAAATTTGCAATACCATTTGCTTCTTGAGATTCAGAATGACAATTAATAGTTAAAACCCTATTTTTAGCTTTTTTTTCTGACCATAAATTTTTAGGAGTACGTTCTTGATTGTTTTTTATCACAGAATTTGCAACATCTAATATAGGTTGAACTGTTCTATAATTTTGTTCTATTTTAATTAAAGTTGTTGAAGAGAAATCATATTGAAAATTTAACATATTGCTTGCCATTGCACCGCGCCATGAATATATAGATTGATCTTGATCACCCACAACACAAATTGATTTTAATACAAAATTTTTATTATTGCCTAAAGACATATATTTTAAAAGTTCGTGTTGGACTAAGTTTGTGTCTTGATATTCATCTACAAGGATATGCTTTATTTTTTTTTGAAATTTGTTTCGAAAATCGTTGTTTTCTTTGAATAATTTTAAAACCTGTAAAAGTAAATCATCAAAATCTAAACAATGTGAGCTATTTTTTTCTGTTTCATAAGCAAGATAAATTTCTTTAAAATAATTATTTGTAAAAATCTGATCTAGCCCGGAATCAAGTTTATTTTTTGAATTTGATATTTGATATAAAAGATCTGTTGGTGAAAATTGTTTTTCTAGCCCATTATTTTTTAAAATTTTTTTAATTAAAGCTTTTTGGTCTTCAGTATCTATAATAGTAAATTGTTGATTGGCTAATAAATGCATATTTGATTTTAATATTAAAAGACAATATGAATGAAAGGTGCCTACAAATGGTAAATTATAAGACATACCCAAAAATTGTATTAATCTATTTTTCATTTCTCCGGCAGCTTTATTTGTGAAAGTTAAAGCTATTATAGATTCGTGAGATTCTTTTTCATTTATTATTAGATTTGCCATACGTGAGGTTATAACCCTAGTTTTTCCAGAGCCAGCTCCTGCAATAACAAGAATTGGTCCGGTTGATAGAGTAGATGCTTGTTTTTGTGGTTCGTTAAGTTCTTTATTTAAAAACTCATTAAATTTATTCACAAAGTTTTCCTTTGGTAATAAGCTACTCAAAGATATGTTTTTTTAAAATATAAAAATACATGATTTTTATTTAAAACTTAATTAAAATTTAATTTTAAATTTTAATATAAACAAAATAAAGGGTTATTATGAGCATTCAAGCAGATAAATGGATTTCTTTTATGGCCAAAAATCATAAAATGATTGAGCCTTTTGAAGATAAGCAAGTAAAATTTATTGGTTCAGAAAATAAAAAAGTTGTTAGCTTTGGGCTTTCTAGTTATGGTTATGATTTACGTGTGGCAGATGAATTTAAAATTTTTACAAATGTATTAAATTCAATAGTTGATCCCAAAAATTTTGATGATAAATCTTTTGTTGAAGTAAAAAATGATATTTGTATTGTACCACCAAATTCTTTTGCATTAGCAAGAAGTGTTGAATATTTTAGAATTCCAAAAGATGTTTTAACAATTTGTTTGGGTAAATCAACATATGCTCGGTGTGGTATAATTGTAAATGTGACACCATTTGAGCCAGAATGGGAAGGATATGTTACCTTAGAAATTTCAAACACAACTCCATTACCTGCAAAAATATATGCAAACGAGGGTTTAGCACAAGTAATATTTTTTAAGGCACAAGAAAGTTGTTCGATAACCTATGCGCAGCGTGGTGGAAAATATATGAAACAGCATGGTATAACTTTGCCAACGGTTTAAAGAAAATTTTATAATTAATTTAGGGTTTAAGATGGAAGTTTTAAATAATCAAGATAATAAAAAAAATAATATAAATTGTTCATGCATAGAATATCCGTATGGTCAACAAGATCCATATGCACTTGTTGAACTTGTAGCATCTACAAAATTATGTAGCACTACTTACGATATTGATCAGATGCCGGTACTTTCTGCAAGAGTTTCGCATGCATCAAGTGGAAAAACAGGACAAAATCCAGATGCAGATTTATTTTTAATGAATTATTTGGCACAAAATAATCATTTGAGTCCGTTTGAACATCAAAGCGCAACCTTTAAAATAGTAACCCCATTGTTTGTTGCAAGAGAATGGATGCGACACAGAACTCAATCTTATAATGAAGTTTCTATGAGATATTCTTGTGATCCGGTTGGAAAATTTTATTATCCTATTCAATGGCGAAAGCAAGCTGTTAAAAATAAACAATCAAGTGAAGGGCTGGTAGAAGATCAGGATGTTTGTACTAACATTTTAAAAAATGCATATGAAAATGCAGTAAAAGCATATAAAACTTTATTAGAAAAAGGGGTTTGCAGAGAACAAGCTCGTTTAGTAGTGCCTGTTGGAAATTATACAGAATTTTATGCTACTGCAAATTTAAGAAATTGGGTTGCATTTTATAAATTAAGAATTGCATCTGATGCGCAGTGGGAAATTAGACAATATGCAAGATGTATTGGCGAAATTTTGCAAAAAATTTGGCCCAATGCATGGAAAGCACTGAGCCAATAATTATTTTTTTATTTTATATTTATTTAAGCAATTTGTGACATATTTGTGTCTCTTATAACATGGTCTATTTCTTTGCCAGAAAGTGTTAATTTTTTTTCTAACTCAGTAGCAATATTTTTAAGCTTATATTTATTTTCTAAGAGAATATTTCTTGTTGCGTTTAATTTTTCTTGTAAAAATTTATGACCAACATTTCCCTTTAAATCAAAACAAATTTGGGTTGCTTTATCTAAATCATCACGAACGCCATAACAAGCAGATCCATAAATTATTTCTTCTGCTACATATCCTGCTAGATCTACCATTATAAGTTTATCTAGTTTATCTTCAGAATAAGTAAAATTTACATAACCAGCAGCATCGCCTTTTGGTTTTAATGTAGCCTTTAATATTTTAAAACCTACTAAATTGGCTAATAATGCATGACCTGCTTCGTGGAAAGCATTTCTTTTTTGTGTTTGATTAACTTGCTTTGAATAACAAAATAAATTGCTTTTTTTCCAAACAGATCTAAATTCAGATTTTCCAAAATTTTGTGTAAAATTTAAAAAAGTTAAAAATAATATCAATAACCCTTTTTTTATCATCGATAACCTCTATTTATATTTATATAATAGATATTTTCTATTAATTATTTTCTTATAAATTGATAAATTAAATATATATAATAAATACAAATAGTCAATAAATTATTGAATTTTTAATAAATATAAGATTTTGTTAAATAAATTTTTTAAGAAAGTTGGTATAATAGTGGCCTTTTTATCTTCAAAAAGTTGTTTTAATATATTATTTGTTGTTTTTTTCTTTATTTTTTCGAATATTTCTTTTGATTTTATTTGTGAAAATAATTGAAATTCTGTCTTATTTAATTGTTGAAAATAGGATATTTCTATGTTTTTTGCTTCTTCTTGTGCAAGATTAATATAAAAATCTAATTTTTTATTTAGCTCTAAATTTTCTTTATTAATATTTATTTTTTGATCCTTTAAATTTTTAATTAAATAATCACATCCAATTGAGATAATTAAAGGAGCTATAAGTCTTTTGTTATTGCTTTTTAATAAACAACCTAATTCATTAAATAACTCTATCGTTTTGAAATTGTAAAGCGAGCTAAATTTACCTACAAAATCAAGCGTTGATTTTAATTCTGCTATAGATTTTTTTACATTTGCTTTTTTTTCTATTTCTAGGACGATGTCTGGAATTGCACTCTTGAGTTCAATTAACAAATTATTTGTATCCCGACATAATTTCTCTATATCATCTGATATTTGTGCACAATTATGCGCATAATTAGAAGAAAAATTAGTTAATAATATTAAAAAAAATATAAAAAAATTATTTTTTAAATATTTAAACATTTGGCCTCCATCTTTAAAATTAAAATTTGCTAATTTAAAAAACTTTTTTTGATTGTTTTATAAGACTATAAAATCTGAATGATTAGGGCAAAGGCCCTGTATACTTTAATATTTGTAAATATTTATCAATAAAATAGGCTTATTTTTTAAAAAATAAGCCTATTTTATTTTTTGTTAATTAATTTATATATTCTTTTAGAATTTTTTTATCGAGATATGATTCTAAAATTTCCATAAAATCAGATTTAATTTTGTTTAAGCCATCTTGAGAATCGGACTCAAACCTTAGACAAATAACGGGCTGAGTATTAGATGCTCTTACCAAGCCCCAGCCATATGATGTTTGTGCTCTTACCCCATCTATTGTAATTAAATTTGAATTTTTTTTATTTTGAAAAAAATTTTTAATATGATCTATTATTATTGTTTTTGTTTCATCTTGGCATGGAATTCTTATTTCTGATGATCTGAATTTTTCAGGAAAAATTGTAATTAATTCAGATAAGTCTTTTTGTGTTTCATGTAAAATTTCAATTAACCTTAAAGAGGCGTAAATTCCATCGTCGTATCCAAAATATCTGTCATGAAAGAAAAAGTGGCAACTTAGTTCACCCGCTAATTTGGCATTATTTTTTCTCATATGTTCTTTGACCCATGCATGCCCAGATGGACAAATGCATGCTTTGGCACCCCAAGAAATTAAAAGATCAATTAAGCTAGATGATGCTTTTATATCAAAAACCACGGCTGCATTAGGATGTTCTTTTAAAATTTTTTGTGAAAATAGTGCTAATAATTGATCTCCTGGAACTAAATATCCTGATTTGGTCATGGGACTCATTCTATCGCAATCACCATCTAAGCCTATACCTACTTGAAAATCAGGATTATTTTTAAGTTCTTTATCTAATAATTGCATGTTTTTATAAACTGTAGGATCTGCTTCATGGTTTGGAAAATCACCATCTACTTCTTGAAAAAGTATTTTTACATTTTGCCATTGCATTTTTTTTACTAATTCTGGGAATACTGTTCCAGCAGTACCATTTCCACAATCTATTATTGCTTTTAAATTTAAATTTTTTAAGTGTTTAAACTTATTTACTAAATAGTCTATATATGTAGGGATTATATTGTAAATTTTTATTGAGCCTTGTTTATTTGTTTGATTTTGATAAAAATTTTGGGTTTCATAAATTTTTCTTATTTCTTGAATTTGTTTTCCCCAAACAGCTTTCTGATCAAGGCATATTTTTATGCCGTTATATTCTTTTGGGTTATGGGATGCAGTAATTACTAAGCCAGATGTAATGTGTGTATTAAATAAAGAAAAATACAAAACAGGGGTTGGGCATATTCCTATATCTGTTACATTTATACCTAAATCTGTTATGGCTTTAACAATCTGATCTCTCATGGGTTCAGAATGAGATCTTCCATCCCTTGCTACAATGATTTCATGAATTTCAGGATTTTGCTTTTTAAAATAAGTAATAATAGATTTTGCAAGATTATAAACCTCGTTTATATCAAATTCTTTGCCAAAAATTCCTCTGATATCATATTCTCTAAAAATACAAGATTTCATTGAATTATTTCTCCTTTTCTTTACATTTTTTTAATAATTTGCAAACTATAATTCTATTTTGTTTTAGTAAAATAAAAAAAGAGGTTTTTTTTATGTATAAATCTTTTTTCAAAAAGAGTTTAATTAGCATAATTTTTTGTTTTTTATATTTTAATTTTGTACAAATTTCTTGTTATACAAAACCATTGTTTCCTGATGTTAATATTTTTTTTAAAAAAGCAAATAATTTGTTATTACGTTCTGAACTTTATCAAGATTTTAATTCTTATCAAGATTTAATTTTATCTTTGAATAAAATGTCGGCTTATAAATTTGCAACAAAAAAAATTCAAACTTCTGATTTAATAATATTTTTTAAAAGAATGGATGATTTAGAAAATATTTGTTTGAGTAAAAAAAGGGAAGACGATAGGGTTATTGCGCAATCTATTTTTGAAAATATAAGAAAAGGTATTTTGTGTGAATTCACAATGAATCACCTAGTTCTTTTCAGAAAATCTTTATTTTCTTTTTTAGAAGAGCTTATTGTTTTATTTGATTTTTGGACAAGGGAAATGAATAAAGATTCTTTTATTGAGAACTTTAAATCTCTTTTAGAGGGGGATGCTGGTAAAACTAAATTAAGGGACATGATAGAAGAATTAGATATATTTAAGAATAGAGTTGCTTGTTATTTAGGAAAAATTGATGAAATTTTACTAAATTTTGAAAAAATTGCCATGCAATCAAATGAAAATTTAGAAAAATTAAAATTAGATGATGATTTAAGAGTCTGTACAATAGAAGGTATATTTTGTATTAATGGTTTTTTTACAAAAAAAATTGATCCTGATAAACCTGAATATGACGAAAGCTTGGCAGAATTTAATAACATGCCAATTTCTTTTATTTGTTCAAATCTTTGTACCAATAATTTGAATGTCAAATTGATGGATGAGAATTTTTTTGCACAAATATACGATTATAAAATTCCTGGATTTTTTTATAGGCATTGGCTTGGTTTAACCATAGGAGGATCTATTAGTTTTATTGCTGCAATGTGCATTTTGCTTAATTGGGATAGTTTTTCTCAAACTACTAAAGTTAGATACGGAAAATTTAAAGAAGGTTGGAACGCGTATATTAAAAAAGTACAAGAATGGTTCGTTGATAATTTCTTACCAGAATTAATGAGAGATAATGAAGAAAATCATAACAAAACGAAGGATCAATTATTTGATCAGGTAAAAAAACATATAAATAGTATATCTAAAATTGGTGCAAAAATAAGAACTGAAAAAGAAACACTTAACCAAGATTTGGATAATACTGTTGAGCAAATGAATGAAAATAAGAAAAAATCAGAAAAAATTCTTTCTTGGAATCCTTTTAATTATTTTAAAGGGATTCCTGTTGTAGGGCCAAAAATTATTGGAACTAGTAAATTGACTGGCATGGGATCAAAAGGTGGATTAGTTGATTCTTTACAACCTGTATTAAAAGATGTAAAAAATATAACAACAGATGGGCTTTCTGTTGCAGACGAAGTAGGCGGACTTGCTAAAACTTACGAAGCAATTATTCATAAATATGTTGGTAATATTGCTAATTGGATTCTTGTTGGTGTTCCAACTACTGTTGTTTTAGTATCATCTATTATTATTATCAAAAAAATTATAAATTCTGAAATACAAAAAAAATATGATAAAGTAAGTAATTCTGTTGGTGAAGTTTTTAGAATATTAAATTATTATAATTCACCGTCTGTTGATTTGTATCAGGTTGATTTGAGCTATAAAGATCAGGGTTTGATGAGTTTTTATATTGATAGATTGCAAGATACAAAAGATGGAGTTTCTCTTGATGATAAAAATAAACTTGCAAGATTAATAAATGATTTAAGAAATCCGGAAGTATCTGTGATTCAAAAATTAAATTTCATTAAATTAGAATGGGGTAAAAATTTATTTGGAGTAGTTTAAAATCTTTATTTTGATTATATACTTAACTAGATTTAAATTTGTGATAATAAATTTTTATTTTAAGTTTTTATTGGAGTTTTAAATGATAGATCTAAATATTTTGAGACAGGATACTCAAAAAATAAAAGAGCTTATTTTAAAAAAAGATCCTGATTTTAATGTTGATAAATTAATAGATCTTGATAAGCAAGTTAGAAATGATTTAATAGAACTTGAAAATTTACGCAAAAAGAAAAATGATCTTGCGTCTCAAGGTTCTAAGGGAATAACAGAAGAAATTAGAAAAGAATCGATTGAAATTGGAAAAAAAATTAAAAATTTAGAAGAAAGTTCTCAAGAGATACAAAAAGAATTTAAAAAATTACTTTTATCTTGTCCGAATCTTTTGGATCCAAGCGTTCAACCTGGAAATAAAGAATCAAACAAACCTGTTCGTATTATTGGAGGCAAACCAGAATTTACATTTAAACCAAAAAATCATGTTGAACTTAACGAAAAAGTAGAATGGTTTGATTTACAGGCAGCAGCAAATATGTCTGGTTCTCATTTTGTTTTTTACAAAACAATGGGAGCAAAAATTATATATGCATTAACTCAATTAATGTTAAAAAACAATGTAAAATATGGTTTTAATCCAGTTATTCCGCCGTATTTAATAAAAGAAGAAGGTTTATATAATTCCGGAAATTTGCCTAAATTTGAGGGTGATTTTTATAAAACTCAAGATGATTTATGCTTGATTCCTACGGCAGAAGTTAGTTTAACAAATTTGCATGCTAATGCAATTTTATCTGCTGATCAGTTACCATTAAAATATACGGCTTGGACAAGTTGTTTTAGAAGAGAAGCTGGCGGCTATGGGGCAACAGATAGAGGGTTAATTCGAATTCATCAATTTGAAAAAGTAGAAAATTATGTTTTTTGTGAACCAGAAAAATCTTTTGATGAATTAGAAAAAATGATAACTTGTTCGCAAGAGATTTTGAATATGTTAGGATTGCATTATAGAGTCAGTTTATTAGCAGCACAAGATTGTTCTTTTGCATCTGCAAAAACATTTGATATAGAAGTTTGGTTGCCAGGACAAGGGCAATTTTACGAGGTATCTTCTTGTAGTAATTGCACAGATTTTCAAGCTAGACGTGCTCAAATTAGATATAAAAAATCAATTGATTCTAAACCAGCTTTGGTTCATACATTGAATGCTTCTTCATTAGCATTACCTAGATTGATGGTTGCGCTAATGGAGACTTATCAACAAGAAGATGGAAGTATTAAATTACCTAAAATTTTGCAAGACTTAATTGATAATCTTTGGTAATTAAAAAATTTAATATTTTTTTTGTTTTGAATAGCAAAATGAAGAATTTAGGCGCTCAAGAAATACAAGAAAAAGTAGAAAAAATAAAAATATTTACAAAACGATTAATGCGAAGTTATTTAATTGGAGATTACCTTTCTGCTTTCAAAGGTTCTGGATTGGAGTTTGAGCAGATAAGAGAATATCAATTAGGTGATGATGTTAGATTTATTGATTGGAACGCGTCAGCCAAAGCTAATAAAATCATGATAAAACAGTTTGTAGAAGAACGTGATAGAGTTGTGATTTTATTAATTGATGTTTCCAGATCTTCTATTTTTTCTTCTAAAAAAGAATTAAGAAAAGATATGATAGCTAAAGTTGCAGCAACTTTAGCTTTTATTGCAAGTAATAATAAAGATAGAGTTGGAATATTATTTTTTTCTGACAGAATAGAAAAATGGATAGCTCCAAGTAGAAATAAGCTACATATTGCCAATATTATTGAATCAATATTTTCTATAAAACCCCAATCTACAAATACAAATATAAATCAAGCATTAAATTTTTTAGTTGGTTTAAAAAAAAACAATGCAATAGTATTTGTTTTATCTGATTGGATTGATGATATTGATAATTATTCTAAAATTTTAAAAATAGCTAGTTGCAAGTATGATTTTATTGGTATTAGATTTGTAGATAATTGTGAAATTAATTTACCTGATGTTGGTTTTTTACAAATTAAAGATTTGGAGTCAGGAGAACTTTTTAATATTGATACAAGAGGTAAACAAAATCGCTTAAATATAAGTTTACAAGCCAGATTGATTGAACAAAAAAAAATATTTGCAAAATATAAAATTGATCTTTTAGACTTGACAGTTGGTCAGCCTTTTATTAATCCATTGGTTAATTTTTTTAAACAAAGAATTAGAAGACAAATTTAAAATAAAAGTTTAAGAATATATGAAAGAAGAAGCTACAACTTTTTATGAAAATTACGGATATTATTATAAACCGTTTTGGCAAACAACTTATTTTAAATTTTTTAGTTTTTTTTTGATTTTTATTTTAGTTGTATTGGCTTTGTATTTCATTTTTAAATTTTTCCTAAAAAAAAGAAAAAAAGAATTTTTGCCATGGGAATGGGCATTACAAGAACTGAACAAATTTGATTTTGCAAAATTTACTTCTAAAAAAGATTATAAAAAATTCTATTTTGATTTAACTTGTATTTTAAAAAAATATTTAGAAAAAAGATTTAATTGGCATATTCAAGATAAAACAGATGAAGAATTGGTAATATTTTTAAAAGAAAAAAAATTTGATGGAAATTTATTATCTGGGATTGAAAATTTATTACAAGGTGCTTTGACAATAAAATTTGCTGGTCAAGATATTTTAAAAATTCAAGCAGATAAAGATCTAAAAATTGCATTTGATCTTATAAAAAATACGATTCCTGTAGAACAAAATAAAAATTAATTTTGGGGAGCTGGGCCAAAAAACAATGAATATTTTTTTAAATAAAATTACTTATGAAAAATGGGATATTTGTCCTGAATCTATTTATGTACATTGGCCATTTTGTAAAAATAAATGTCATTATTGTGATTTTGTTTCATTAGAAAAACATGATGATTTTGTCAAAAAATATCATGAGGCTTTATGTTGGCAAATAAAACATTTTGCAAAAAATTTTTTTAAGCCAGAAATAAAAACTATTTTTATAGGCGGAGGTACTCCCAGTCTTTATCCTTTAAATTTATTTCATGATTTGATAAATGTGTTGAATAATAATTTTTGTTTAAAAAATTTAAAAGAATTCACAATAGAAGCAAATCCTGAAGATATTACTCAAGATCACCTGGAAACTTGGAAAAATTTATTAGTTAACAGACTGAGTTTGGGTATACAAATTTTAGATCAAAATATATTAGCGAATTTAAATCGTAAACAAGATATTGAAAAGATTTATAAAATAATAGAAATTGCTCCAAAATATTTTGACAATATTTCTGTTGATTTAATACTAGGTCTTCCTGGTGCTGACGATAAAATTTGGTTTAATACTTTAAAAACTATTTGTAATTGGCCAATAAAGCATGTATCTATTTATTTATTAACAGTTTATAATAATACAAAATTATATTTTCGGATAAAAGAAAAAAAAATAAAAACGTTAAAAGATGACAAAATTATTGATTTATACGAAAAAACGGTTCATTATCTAAGACTTAAGAATTTTGAGCAATATGAAATTTCAAATTTTTCCAAAAATGGGTTTGAATCTGTTCATAACAAAATATACTGGGACAGAGGTTTTTATAAAGGTTTTGGATTGGGGGCAGCTTCATTTGATGGAAAGTGTAGATTACAAAATGAAAATAATTTGGATAAATATTTAAAAAATAATTCCCAAGAGAGTTCTTTTGTTGAAGTTGTTCAAGAAATTTTGACTGATGAGCAAATTTTTTTAGAAAAATTAATGTTGGGGTTGAGGCAAAATAAAGGGGTGGACTTGCAAGATATGTTATACTTTTTAGATGAACATAAAAAAAATAAATTTTTAGAGAGATTAGAAACTTTAAAATCCAAGGCTTTAATAGAGCTTGCGGGGGATAAAATTTTTTTAACTTTAAAGGGTATGATGCTTGAAAACGAAATAATTTTAAATTTGATCTGAAATTTTTTCATAAAAAAGTCACAAAAACGTATTGTTTATTTATAAATTTTTTAAAAATTAAGAGGTTTTATGGCAAAACATGTAGGTGTTAAATTACCAGATGATTTATTAGCGCTTTTAAAGAGAAAAAAAACTATTGCTGTTTTATCTACCTTTTCTGAAAAAGGTATTCCAAATACGACCCCATTACAATGTATTTATCCAAAGGGTCAAGAAGGTTTGTTAATAACAATTCATAAAGAGCATACCGGTTATCACAATATGGTTTGGCAAAAAAAAGTTATGATTTGTTTTTTGGGTGAAGGCAATGTTGCGTATAGCGTTTTTGGAAGAGCTGGGGTTGTAAGAGCTCCCTCGCTTGTTCATCCATTAATGAATGTTGTTAGAATAGATATTATAGACATAAAATCTGACAGATCTATTTTGGTCAGAGTAGATCAAGGTGTTTTGTGGAGTCATACCTCGTCAGAGGCGGAAGAATTAATTAATAGTCTTTTTGGTGAGCTTGAGGAATTATCAAAAACTTTATAATTTTTTGATTTAGGATTTGCAAATGATAAAAAAACCTTTTTTTTGGGAGGTGTTTTTTTTAGGTGGATTTTTTTTTAGTGTTAAATGCCAAATGCCAGAGGTTTCAAGAACAGAAAGACCGGCTGGAGCAGATAATGTGCAACTTCCAGTGAGCCAGATTGGACAACAAGGTAATTGGGTAAAAAAGAGAACATGGTTAAAAGAAGCTTTAGCTTTAAATGATAAAATACAAACATCAGTTGAAGATGCACAAAATAATAAAAAAATTTATGAAGAAAAATATTCACAAATTTCTAGTGAATTAGATCAGTTTTATAAAGAAGAAGGCTTGTTACATGGAAAAGTAGATGAAATTTTTGAAGGTCTTCATAGATTTGTTGATAAAAAAAGAAAAAAAGAAAAAGAAAGATTGAAGGCTGAAGATAAAGGTGGAATTTCTAGCGATCAAGAGATTAAATTGGATATTATGGAAGAAGAGATAAAGGCTCAAGAGAGGGATATTGACCAGTTGTCCCTTGACATGAAATCTATTCAAGAACTGGATAAATCTATAAATGAACGTCTTAAAAAATTAGACGAACAAATAAAAAAAATTATAGAACAAGCGGAAATTGCTAGTAAAAAAAGTGAAGATATATGGTTTGTTATTGATGACAAAAAAGCTCGAACTATATTTTTTGATTTAAAGGGAACAATTTTACCTACAATTAAAGCAATTCAAGATTATATAAAGGGACCGTTATTAAGTAATTTTGAATCTGTGCTACAAACTACTAGAAATAAAATAGCCGAAATTAAATCTTCTATTACTTCTTTGGAAGAAAAAGGTTTGATTATTAGGAACAGGGTAGAAAGAGTAGAAAAAATTAAATTAGAAGAGCTAGAAAAGAGCAAAAAAGAAAAAGAGGCATCAGAACAAAAAATAAAAGAACAGGAAAAAACAAAAGAAGAGAAAAAAATTCCTGTTGGTTGGCCTGAAAAAATTTATAATTTTTTTATTGATATTATTGCAAAAATTATTTTATTTTTTAAAAAATTATTTGGCTATATAAAATAATTTGTGTTTTTAATAGCATATTAATATTATGTTTAAATATTTTTTATAACTTATAATAAAATTTATGAATGGTTGAGTGTATGAAGAAGAATTTTATATTATTTATTTGTTTTCAAATTATTTTAGGTTTTATAAGTTTGTTGAGTATGCCTTTGCCTCCAGCACCAGCCGGTGGTATGCCTACATCACCAAGCCAGCCTCAAACACAACCAGCAGCACCTGCTCCTGTTGTTGCACAACCAACCCCAACATCTACACCTGCTACAGCCGCCGCTAAAGCTATGGCGGTCGGGCCAGCTGTGCAAAAACCATTAGATTGGCAAACTACAGGGATAAAGAATGCTGAAAAAGAATCAACTGGATTTGTTTTATCTGAACAAACAAAAAAAGAAAGAGAAGATGCAAAAAAAAGTTTGGATAATGTAAGTAAAGATTTTGATCAGATAAACAATAAGAGAGATGGTTTTTATAATAAATTTAGGGAAATTGACGGAAAATTAGATACTCTTTTGCTACAAGCCAATATTTTTGTTGGTAAGCAGTTGCAAAAAGTGGAAGAAAAAGAGAAAGAGAAAGGTTTTGAAAGTTATAAAAAAGAATTGAACAATATTAAAGAAAAAGCTGGATCAATAGATAAATCAAAAACAGAATTTTTAGATTATTTGAAAAAATTTGACGATAATATGAATGAAGCAATGGACAATTTTTTAGGTGCTAAAAAATTAAATATGCAAATTTTGATTTCTGATAATCAATCTGCAGCAGATCAAAATATTAAAGATATAAAAGATAAATTAAGTAAAATCGAAAAAATAAAGACAGAAATAAATTCAAATTTAAATTCAAAAATGGAATCTGCTATTAGTAATATTCAAAAAACAATGCAAGAAACAGAACAAAATTTAAAAAAAGTAGAAGAAAAAGGTAAAGAATTGGGACTACCTGTTCCAGTTATGCCAGCAGAAATAATACAACCAAAAGCAAAAGATACAAAAGTTGAAAAAGTAAAACAAGTTAAAGAAGAAGGAAGTAGCTCTCTTTATAATTTCAGTGTTGGAGCTGTCGCATCTGCAACATTATTTATTAAAAAAATGGGTAAATGGTTTATAGGGGCTACGGGCAATTTTGTTCATGCAGTTAAAAATAAGATAGGTATGATAGAATCTACGCAAAGCAAAGAGAAAATTGAAACAGAAAAAACAAAAAAAGAAAATACTGAAAATAAAATACAATCTGTTCAGCCTGCTGCGATGATGGTACCTGACAGTAAAACCCAAACAAAATAAGCTGTGCTAATAAATTTTTTTATGTAAATTTTGTATCTAAAAAGTTTGCCAAGATTTGTAGAATTTGATAAATTTTGCATGTCTTCATTGTTAAAGTGTTTTGTTGTGAAATCTTAATGCCGAGGTGGCGAAATTGGTAGACGCACTGCTTTAAGGGGGCAGCGGGAGAAATCCCATAGGGGTTCGAGTCTCCTCCTCGGCACCATTTTTTGGACTGATAGTTATGATAAATTTATTAACTTTTTACAGGAGAGTTTTATGAACAATAAGATTGCAAAAATTTTTCTTTCAAAATTTATGTTTTTTATAGCTTTTTTGATTATTGGGCTTTATTTTCTCTTTTCTATTGATTTAAAAAGAGTTGCAAAAATAGAGCAAGAAAAGGGTGTAAAACTTTCCTTTTTTCAAAAAGTATGGGAATCAATTAGAATGCCTAGACTTAAGTTGGGAATAGATCTTCAGGGTGGAACTTATCTTGTTCTAGGAGTTGATATTGATAAAGCAATTGAAAATAAATTGTTGGCAGAAAGTAAATCTTTAGATCAGGTATTCAAAAAAAGCTCTTTAGCTGTTTTACCTACAAAAAAGGATATAAAAAATAAAGTTTTAAATTTGCATTTTAATGATGAAGAATCAGCAAAGGCTTGTTATAATGTAATTCGCAAAGAAGTTCAAAATTTAAAGTTTGCTTTAAAAGATAATTTTGTAACAGTAACTTTAAGTCCTTCAGAAGAACAAAGAATTAAGATAAATTCTGTTGATCAAGCTGTAAGTATTTTAAGTAACAGACTTAGTGGTTTTGGCGTTGAAGGTATCTCTGTTCAGCAACATGGTGATAAACAAATTGTTGTTCAAATGCCAGGGGTAGCAGATCCTGAGCGAGTTAAAGACGTTATTACAAAAACAGCTCACTTAGATTTTAATTTAGTAGAAAAAACCGCCTCATCAAAGGAAAGCTTGTTAGCAGATTTTGATTATGATCTTCCAAGTGATAAAAAAATAGTTTCAGGAAGAAAAACAAAAAATATAGATGAAGATGCAGGAGAATGGTACCTTGTTTCAGCATATCCTGATATGGGTGGAGATCATATTGTAGATGCAAAAGTTGGATTTGGTGAATTTAATAGAGTGCAAGTTAATTTTCAGTTGGATAGCTCTGGAGCAAGAGATTTTAAAGAATTAACAGGCAATAATATTGGTAGAAGACTTGCCATTATAATTGATGATGTCGTTTATTCTGCTCCTAATATTCAATCTGCAATTGGTTCAACTGGTTCTATTACGGGAATAGCATCACCTGAAGAGGCTAAAGATTTAGCATTGGTTTTAAGATCAGGCGCTTTATCTGCACCAATCACCTTAGAACAAGAAACCAGAGTTGGAGCCTCCCTTGGTCAAGATGCTATTAATAAAGGGATACTATCTTGTGTAATTGCACTTTTATTATTGTTTATTTTTAGCGTTTTTTATTATAAAATAACAGGGCTTCTTGCCTTTTTTGTTTTGATTTATAATATGTTTTTGATTTTGCTCTTTTTATCTTATTTTGAATCTTCTTTAAATTTAGCAGGTATTGCTTCCATGGTTTTAACTATTGGTATGGCAATAGATGGAGCAATATTAATTTATGAAAGAATTAAAGAAGAGTTAGCTTTAGGGGCTACATTTAGAAAAGCTGTAAATGACGGATTTAAAGGTGCAATGGTTGTAATTTTAGATTCTAATATTACAACTTTTTTAACCGGTTTTATTTTATTTAAGTTTGGTGGACCTGTAATTAGAGGCTTTGCCATTGTTTTAATGATTGGTATTATAGCGGCAGTAGCATTTGGAGTATTTTTCTTAAGATCTATTTTTGATTTTATTTTGGATAATACTAAAATAAAAGAACTTAAATTTTAATACAATTTTGGCGGCGTAGCTCAGCTGGTTAGAGCGATGGAATCATAATCCATAGGTCCGGGGTTCAAGTCCCTGCGCCGCTACCAAGTTAAAAGCGCAGTAATTTTTACTGCGCTTTTTTTATTAAAAGATTTCTATTTGTAATCAATTTAGAGGCTTTTTACTCATGTAAATATTTTTAGTAACATTAAACTAATAAAAATATAATAAAATATATTTAAATGGATAAATAGTTAAATGGAGGTTTTCGATGAAAGTTTTTAATAAATTTTTTATAGCAATTATTTTTATTATTTTAATAAATTTTTGTACAAATCTTTTTGCAGCAAATTCATGGTTTAATGAATATCAAGAAAAAGCTTTAAAAGAACAATCTATAAGTTTTAGTTCTAAAGTTTTAGATTTTTTAAAAAATGCGGAATATTTAAATTCAGATTCAGATAAAGAGAAAGAGAAAATTTCTCAATTTTTAAATTCAAAAGAAGACAATCTAAAAGAACTTTTTTATAACAACTTTTATTTTTATATGCATCAAATAAAGTGTTTTAAAAATCTGAAATCCAGTGTAACTAAAATTACAGAAAATGCGGAAATTTTGAAAGAAAGTACTTATAAATTTTTTATTAGTTTTGTTCAAAAACATGCCATTAACTTAAAGGATATTTTTGAACGATCAAAAAATAATTTAAAGTCTAATTTTAAAAATATTGGATCAGAGTTTTTAACAAATTTATTTAAAGAAATAAGTAAATCGTTGTTTTCTAGAATGAAAGAAAAATTTTCTTGGTTCAAACGTAAAATAGGACCAGATTTACAAAATTTACAAAAAAATACACAAAACTCTACCGGGCAACAACCGACTGTGTTTACTGAGATACAACAAAAAATTACACAAGTTAATAATAGTAGTGATTTGGATATTAGTAAAAAATTAATAAGAGATTTGTTACAAGATATTAATCAGCATATTGATCAAGCGGTGATTGCTAGTCAACTTGTTGATTTAGGTGATAATGCATCGAGGATTCAAGAATTTTTGGATATGTATAAAAGTGTAGATAAATTGTTCAAAGGCTATTGGACAGGTTTTGAAAAAGAAGTTTTAAATCTTTTAAAAGAATTAAATAGTAGTGTATTAAGATTAAGAGTTTTGCATGATAACTTAGATAAATTACCTGTTAAAAAAGATCAATTTACAAAACTTAAATCTTTAATAGATGAATATTTAGATTTAAAAGAACATGGTAACAGAGGCTTTAAAGGTTTTGTAAAACAAATTCCAGTAGGGTTGGGTAAGTGCGCACTTAATATTGCTAAAATTCCTGCGAAATCAGCAATTAAATGGGTAGGAAATGTTGCAGGTACGACATTTGCTTTATTGACAGTTGCTGGCGTTGCAAATGTTATTTATTTTAAAAATCCAGATACGGGTGCATGGCAAGCTTTTATTGCTCCATTTAAAAATTTAGGTGATTTATTAATTGATTATTTATTAAAAAGGTCAGATCTAGAAAAAGACAAAATTTATGAAAATTCTACTATGGGAACAATAAATAAAATTTTATCGCAATCTTTTGAATGGATAAAGCATAAATTAGGTTTCTGATAATTTCTAAAATTTTAGAATAAAAATTCCCTGAAAGTGTAATAAATTTCAGGGAATTTTTATTTTTTATTTTACACAAGCCTTTTTTTATTATATTTTTTACAAAATTCATAGATTTTTTTAATTAAGGGTTTGTTTATCATGAGAAATTTTAGAAAAAAAATATTAAGCATTTTATTCTTTGTGTTTATATTCTCTAATCTTAATTTTGCTAATTTGTCAGCGGATGATTCTTCAGGTGGAAGAGGATTTTGGGCAAGAACAATTAGTAGCCTTTTAAATAGTCTTCACCTAAAAAAAGGCGGAACTATAGGTTATGAATGTTTAAAAGATTTACCGATAGATATTTGGGATGCTGAAATAATAAATGCGTATCAACAAAGCTTTAGTGAAAGAGAATTATTGGATAAGCTATGCGCATTAGCTCAAGTTTTACTGCTTGGTAATGAAGATTGGCATAGAAATTTATCAGATAAAGTTATAAAACATATAATTTCTTTAGATAGGCAAGTTAATCCAGAGAAAGGATTAGTAGATTTTTATCAAATTTTAAATTCTGCATATAATCTTTTGAAATTCCATCCAGAAGTTAGAACTCAAAGAAAGAAATTTTGTTGTGATAAAACAAATTCTAAATGCTTTTTTTGTCAGTTAATAAACGAACGTATATTGCATGATAGAGATGATATAGTTATGCCGAAATCGACATTAGTTGAATTAAATGAAATTTTTATCCGTTCAGCAAAAGAAGGGAATTTGAATTTATTAAAGATGCTTTTGCTTCATGGTGTTGATATTAATACGGTGGATAATGAGGGAGAAACAGCATTGCATTGGGCGGCAGCTAAGGGAAAATTTAATATAGCCTCTTTTTTGGTTCAAAATGGCGCTAATACAGCGATACAGGATTTAGCTGGGTATACACCGTTAATACGGGCTATTTCAAAAAATAAAATATCTTTAGCTAATTTTTTACTTGATTTTTGTGATGCTGCTTGTATCAACATTAAAAATGAAGTTGAAGATACTGCGTTATTATGGGCAATAGTAAAAAATGCTGTAGATTTAACGGAAAAATTATTAAAAAAGGGAGCAAAAATAGATATTTATAATGTTTTTGCAAATAGTCCAAAATCTAACGCTTTGCGTAAAAATAATGAAAAAATGATCAGATTATTAAAAAAATGGGGCGTAAAGTTTTAAAAAATAACGTTTTTTGCTAATTTTTAGCGTTTTACAAACATATTTTTTTATGAAATAATTAAATTATATTAGAAATATTTATTTAAATATCTCTAATATTTTATATATTAATAATTTTTTATATGGAGGTTTCAATGTCAACTATAAATAAAGTTTTGTTAGCTATCATTTTTAGTTTTGGTCTAAGTTATTCTGGATTATTTTCAGTTCCAGGTGGCTCTCGTGAAGAAAATGGATTACAAACTGAAGTAAGTGGAAATGACAGTGATGGAGCGGGATTAGAAGAAAATACAGAAAGAAGGAGTACTGATGGAGAAGGGAGAAGTTCAAGAGATACATCTAGAATCTCAGCTGAAACTGATGCAGCTAAAAATATGCAATTTATTACTATGACGTCCGAACAATTTAATTCTTTATTACAAACAATAAATAGAACAATGCCTAATGATGGGGTTCTTAAAGTTGAAATAAAAAATAAATCAACGTCTTTTTGGCAAAAAACATGGGAAAAAAGTAAAAATTTTTTTAAAAAATTACTTTTTTTAAAAAGAGCTGTAGGGATCATTTGTCTTGTATATTCTGGAGGTAACATAGCTGCTTATTATAACATTGTTAGACATCCTGAATATCTAAGACATGCACTAATGGGAATTAAAGCTGCAACTGTGATCTTTGTTTCAGCAGAATTTTTTGAAACAGTTAAAGATTTATTTAATGAACGCCAAAAATCTATTTGGAATTTTATTAAAAATTCAACAGTAATTGTTTTTGGATCTGTTATTGCTAATGGAGTTATATATAAATTAATGTCATAATTTATTTTCTAAAATTTTTTAATAAAAAAAGAGAGTTTCGAATACCAAATTGAAACTCTCTTTTTTATTTTGCTATATTACTGAATAAGTTTAATTTGAATAAAATTAATTTGTTGAATAAATAATTAAATTTTAAATAGGTAATTAATTATGAAATTTATAGATGTAGCCTTAAAATTCAACGAGATAGAAAAAGAATCTTCTAGATTAAAAATGACTGAACTTCTTGCCGACCTTTTTAAAGAATCTACACCAAGCGAGGCTGCAATAATATCATATATATCTTTAGGTGAACTGAATCCTCCTTATATTGGTACACAATTTAATTTTGCATCTAAAAGCATGATAAAAGTGCTTGCTAAATTTTTAGATAAAAGTGAAGCAACTATAATTGCAAAAGAAAAAAAAATTGGAGATTTTGGTTTAATTTTAGAAGAATACACTTGGGAAAAAGAAAAAGAAGAAAGTTTGACTTTACTTCAAGTAGCTAAAAGCTTGCAGGAATTTTTAGAAATCTCTGGAACAGGTTCTCAAGAAGAAAAAGAAAAATATCTTTTAAATTTGTTAAAAAATTTGGACCCTGTATCTGCAAAATATTTTGTTCGAATAATTTTGGGTAAATTAAGATTAGGTTTTTCTGATATGACATTGCTTGATGCATTCTCTTGGTCGCAAACTGGAGATAAATCATTAAGGGCAGATTTAGAAGAAGCTTATAATATTTGTGTTGATATTGGTTTGATTATAAAAATATTGAAAAGTGATGGAATTCAAGCAATAAGAAAAATTAGTATTGTGCCGGGGATTCCTATTAGACCTGCTGCTGCAGAAAGACTTGATAGTGCAAAAAATATTGTAAAAAAATTAGGCAAATGTATTGTACAACCAAAACTTGATGGCTTTAGAATTCAGGTACATGTTGATAAAACAGGAAGCAAAAATATTATTAGATTTTTTTCAAGAAATTTACAAGATATGTCACAAATGTTTCCTGATCTTAAAAAGGAAGTTTCAAAATTCAAGGTAGATAATTTAGTAGTAGAAGGTGAGGCTATTGCATACGATGTTCATACAGGGACTTTTTTG
>Ga0265297_10001324_pt1 | contig 59377 bp, 55 predicted proteins | sample Munlanlwell13791_FD_192502 | JGI IMG/M metagenome (GOLD analysis project Ga0265297, IMG submission 192502) | Leachate microbial communities from a municipal landfill in Southern Ontario, Canada - Leachate well 137-91 | ecosystem: Engineered > Solid waste > Landfill > Unclassified | place... | reverse complement strand
CAGGAGCCTGAGCAAGTAGGGGGCTTTGGCCAGCCGGTTATGCTGATAAAAAGAAGTAGTGGGGCATTTAATACCGTAGTGGCTGAGCAGGATATTAGTATGCCGCGTATCCTCGCAGGCAATCAGATCAACTGATTTCAAAACTTCCAAAGCACGCAGGGAAATATCCTTTAAGTTGCCTATCGGAGTAGCAACAATGTAAAGCATAATTATTCAACCGTAACTGACTTTGCCAAATTCCGCGGCTGATCTACATCGCAACCGCGCTTAACCGCGATGTAATATGCCAGTAATTGCAAGGGGATGACTGTAAGCAGGGGCGAGAGAAATTCTTCGGTTTTAGGGATATAAATAATTTCGCGGGTAAGCTCTTTTATTTTTTCGTCCCCGGCAGTAGCAATAGCAATGATAATCCCGCGGCGCGAGCGTATTTCCTGGATATTAGAAACCATTTTTTCATAAACTTTAGACGCGGGCGCAATGCAGACAACTGCGCGGTATTCGTCAATTAAAGCAATCGGCCCGTGTTTCATCTCGCCGGCAGGATAGCCCTCGGCAGGGATATAGGAAATTTCTTTCAGCTTTAGGGCGCCTTCCAGAGCCGTCGGATAATTAATGTTCCTGCCTAAAAATAAAAACGAACCGAAATGATGGTGTTTATGGGCGGTAATTTTAATTGCATTGTGTTGTTTTAAAATTTCTACCTGCATCCGCGGAATTAAGGCAAGCTGATTTAAAAGCTTGTTAAACCTCTCAGCGGGGAGGGTTTTGTTCAACCGGCCAATATACAAGGCAAATATATATAAGACTGCCAGCTGCGCGGTAAAAGCCTTGGTAGATGCCACGCCGATTTCCGGGCCGGCATGAGTATAGATTACTCCGTCAGATTCACGCACCAGGGTAGAGCCTAAAACATTGCAAATAGTTAAAGTGGTTGCTCCTTTAAGCTTAGCCTCCCGGGCTGCGGCTAAGGTATCCGCGGTTTCTCCGGACTGGCTGATAGAAATTACCAAATCGCTTTTGTTCACCAGGGGATTACGGTAACGGAATTCACTGGAGACTTCCACGCTTACAGGCAAAGCGCACACTTCTTCCAAAATATATTTGCCGCATAAACCGGCGTGATATGCTGTGCCGCAACCGACAATAATGATATTTTTTGCTGCTCTCAACTTAGCCTGAGAAATTTTCAATTCTTCAAAAATTATCTTGCGGGTTTTCTCTTCCACTCTCTGCCCCAGGATATCTTCTAAAACTTTGGGCTGCTCATTAATTTCCTTGAGCATAAAATGCGGATGGCCTTGCTTTTGCGCCTGGGAAATATCCCAGGTAATATGCACCGGCCGCCTCTTTACCGGCTTGCCGGAAAAATCCGTAATTTTAATGCTGCTGCCGGTTAAAACCGCGATCTCATTATCCTCTAAAAAAATAGCCTCTTTGGCAAAATCCAGCAGCGCCGGGATGTCTGAGGCAAGAAAATTTTCTTCCCTGCCTACGCCGACTACCAATGGGCTGCCTCTGCGCGCGCCGATAAGCTTACCCGGTTCTTTTTTGGAAATAACCGCGACGGCAAACGAACCATCAAGCAATGCCATTGCTTTTTTTAGCGCTTCTTCCAGCGGAATGCCGCGGTAAAACTTTTCCAACAGGTGAACAATAACTTCTGTATCGGTCTGGCTTAAAAATAGATGGCCTTCCCGGATTAAATCTTTTTTTAGCTGGGAATGATTCTCAATTATCCCGTTATGCACCAGGGCAATTTCATTTTTGCAGTCTAAATGCGGGTGGGCGTTTGCCTGATTAGGAGCACCATGGGTAGCCCAGCGGCAATGGCCGATACCGCAGCTGCCTGAAAGCGGCTTGCTTTTGAGTAATTTTTCCAAGTCTTTGACTTTACCGGGGAGTTTTCTGACAGAAAGGGATTTTTTTTGCTCAAGGTATGTTACAATACCGCAGGAATCATAACCGCGGTATTCCAAACGCTGCAGACCTTCCAAAAGAATAGGCTGTGCTTCTCTTTCGCCCACATAACCGATTATTCCGCACATTGAGCACCTTATGTTTTTGTCTAACGAAATCCCGCCGAGTGTAACTTACGAGGCGGGGCGAGCACCTTTAAAAATGTCCCCAACCGGATTTGAACCGGTGTCGAGAGCTTGAAAAGCTCTTGTCCTAGACCAGGCTAGACGATGGGGACGTAATATTATTCTTCCGCGTCGGCAATCACCGGCGCAACACAAGAAACATGATCCTTATCTTGTAATTTAATTAAACGCACGCCCTGCGCAGACCTACCGGTAGTGCGTATATCTTTAATCGCGCAGCGCAAAAACATCCCATTTTGCGTAATCACCATTAATTCATCATTATCGCTGACAGTTTTCATGCTCACTGCTTCGCCATTCTTGCTGGTAACTTTGATATTAATAACGCCTTTGCCGCCACGGCTTGTTAAACGGTATTCTTCGATAGGCGTGCGCTTGGCAAAACCCAATCCTGTAACAGTTAATATGTTTGTATCTTTTTGCGCCAAGACCATGGCAATTACTTCATCTTTTTTGGACAAAGAAATTCCGCGTACGCCCCGCGCGCCTCTGCCCATATCACGTACCTTGGCTTCCAAAAACCTGATTGCTTTACCTTGCCGCGTGCCAATAAGCAATTCCTGCTTGCCGTCGGTAAGCTCAACTCCGATTAACTCATCATCTTTATCCAAAGTGATACCGATAATCCCGCCTTTACGCGGATTGCTGTAAGCATCAAGCTTGGTCTTTTTAATTGCGCCGCGCCTGGTTACCATCACTAAATATTTGTCCGGAGAAAATTCTTTTACCGGCACAGTAGAGCTAACTTTAGAGCCTGCCTCCATCTGCACCAGGTTAACAATTGCCTTGCCTTTGGAAATACGGCTGCCCTGCGGAATCTCATAAACTTTCAGCCAATGCACCTGGCCTTTACCCGTAAAAATCAGCAGGTAATCTTTTGTTGAAGCGACAAAAAGATGCTCAATAAAATCTTCGTCTTTGACTTCGGCTCCGGTTGCCCCGCGGCCGCCGCGTTTCTGTTTACGGTAAGCGCTCACCGGCAGGCGCTTAATGTACCCGCCGTGGCTGATTGTTACTACCACATCTTCTTCGGCAATCAAATCTTCTATCTCTAATTCTTCCACTTCTCCGACGATATCAGTGCGGCGCGGGTCAGAGTATTTTTTCTTTAAATTTTCCAGCTCTTCTTTAATAATACCTTCGATCTTTTTCTCCGAGGCTAAAATCGCCCGGCAAATTTCTATTTTTTTCAAAAGCTCCAGGTATTCGGCATCAATTTTATCGCGTTCAAGCGCAGTCAAACGCTGCAGCTGCATTTCCAGGATCGCCTGTGCCTGTATTTCAGAAAGGCCGAATTCTTCCACCAGCCGCTCTTTGGCGTCTTGTGTATTCTTGGAAGTTTTAATCGTCTTGATAATCTTATCTATAAATTTCAGGGCGATCTTTAAACCTTCCAGAATATGCGCCCTTTTTAGAGCTTTATCTAATTCAAACTGCGTCCTGCGCCGGATAATCACCTTGCGGTGTGTAATATACGCTTCAAGCATCTGGCGCAAAGTCAAAACTCGCGGCCGGTTATCCACCAAGGCCAGCATAATAATCCCGAAGGTGCCTTCCATCTGAGTGTGCTTAAACAGCTGATTCAAAATAATCTGCGGCTCGGTATCGCGTTTCAACTCCACCACAATGCGCATGCCGTCTTTATCAGATTCATCGCGGATATCAGAAATCCCTTCCAACTTCTTATCATCAACCAAGCCGGCAATCGCTTCAATCAGGCCGGCCTTTTGCACCTGGTAAGGAATCTCTGTCGCCACAATCAGGTCTTTGCCGTTTTTCTGGTGTTCAATCGTAGCCCTGGCGCGGACAGTAATTTTCCCTCTGCCGGTAGTATAGGCATCTTTAATCCCTGCCTTGCCGCAAATTACCCCACCCGTCGGAAAATCCGGGCCTTTGACAAAACGCATCAGTTCTTTTATGTCTGCCTCGGGATTATCCAGCAAATGTATGATTGCATCGGCAATTTCATTTAAATTGTGCGGCGGGATATTGGTTGCCATGCCTACGGCAATGCCGCTGGAACCATTAACTAATAAATTAGGCAAAGCTGCCGGCAATAATAACGGCTCCTGCAATGATGCGTCAAAATTCGGGCCGAAATTTACCGTATCTTTATCAATATCGCCCAGCATGTCATCAGAAACCGCTGCCAGGCGCGCCTCAGTATAACGCATTGCTGCCGCGGAATCGCCATCCACCGAACCAAAGTTACCTTGCCCATCCACCAAAGGATAACGCAGGGAAAAATCCTGCGCCATTCTCACTAAGGTATCATAAACCGCAACATCGCCATGGGGATGATATTTGCCTAAAACCTCGCCGACGATACGCGCGCATTTCTTATAGGCCTTGGAGTGATCAAGATTTAATTCCTGCATCGCGAAGAGAATCCTGCGGTGCACCGGCTTTAAGCCGTCGCGCACATCCGGCAAAGCGCGTCCGACGATAACGCTCATCGCGTAATTAAGATAAGAATCCTTTACTTCGTCTTCGATATAAATTGGTATGATTTTTTCGTTTCTCGTATACATTTTAAACGTCCAAGTTCTTTACTTGATGCGCATAGTTTTCAATAAATTCACGGCGCGGCTCAACTTGATCACCCATAAGTACTGTAAATATTTTATCTGCTTCTACTGCGTCTTCTAAAGCCACTCTCAGGGTAGTGCGCTTTTCCGGATCCATGGTAGTGTCCCAAAGCTGCTGCGGATTCATCTCTCCCAAGCCTTTATATCTTTGGATATGCATACCCCTTGTAGCGGCTTCCTTAATATACGCCAATACTTCCTGCAGGCTGAATAAATCTTTTGTATCTTTTTCGTTAAGAATACGGTATAAGGGCCGCGATTGCTTCGCTTCTTCTTTTTTAGCGCTCTCCTTTTGCGTGGCTAATTCAGCAGCATAATTAGCAATATCCAAGCCCAATTTTTCAATCTTTACCGCAATCTGCTCAATTTCCTGCGCCTCAAAAAGTTCCAGCACGTCACTTTCCTTGTCGTCTTTATCTGTTAAGCTGGCTAATTCCTTATCAGAATAGCAAAAATGGTATTTTTCCTCCACTTTTACCTTATAAATAGGCATTTTTTTGGTCTTTGGATGTCTTAAACTGAGATATTTTATTAATTCTACTCCCTTTTTATCCAAATTTTTCCCAAGTGTATCGAGCTCTACCAGTAAGCGCAATAGTTCTTTGAATTGATTATCAGTAAAAGCCTGCTTATCTTTCACGCGCAAGAAACGATGGCCTTCCCTGCCTAATTCTAAAATCAAGTCTTCCATTTGTTGTTCAGTTTGAATGTACTCTTCTCTCTGCCCACGCTTGATTTTATATAGCGGCGGCTGGGCAATATAAACATGCCCCTCTTCCACTAATTTAGGCAGCTGCCGGTATAGTAATGTTAAAAGCAAAGTGCGAATATGTGAACCGTCAATATCAGCGTCAGCCATGAGGATTAATTTATCATAACGCAGCTTGCTTAAATCGAATTCCTCTCCTACGCCGGTGCCTAAGGCAGTAATAATTGTGCGCACTTCTTCATTGGCTAAAATTTTATCCAAACGCGATTTTTCCACGTTGAGAATTTTTCCTTTAATCGGCAGAATCGCCTGAAACCTGCGGTCGCGGCCCTGTTTTGCGCTACCGCCGGCGGAATCCCCTTCCACAATATACAATTCACACAAAGCCGGGTCTCTTTCCGAACAGTCTGCCAGCTTACCCGGCAAGCCGGCTCCTTCTAAGGCGCCTTTTCTGCGTGTCAGCTCGCGTGCTTTGCGCGCTGCTTCGCGGGCGCGCGAAGCGATAATAACCTTATCAATAATTTTATTGGCAACTGAAGGATTCTCTTCAAAATATTCATTAAGCGCTTCCAGCGTCGAAGAAGCTGCCCATCCTTCAACCTCGGAATTCCCAAGTTTAGTTTTAGTCTGCCCCTCAAACTGCGGGTTAGGTATCTTAACACTAATGACCGAAGTTAAACCTTCACGCACATCTTCTCCGGAAATCGCGATTTCATTTTTCAGAAGATTCTTGTTCTTGGCGTACTGATTAATCGCGCGGGTCAAGCCGGATTTAAAACCGGATAAATGCGTGCCCCCTTCCACAGTATTAATATTATTGGCAAAGGAAAATAGTGTTTCCGCGTAACCGTCATTATATTGCAGGGCAACTTCCAGAACAATACGATCCTGCTCCTTCTGAAAATAAACGACTTTATTATGCAGCGGATTTTTATTTTTATTCAAGTGTTCCACAAACGAAACAATCCCGCCGTTAAATTCAAAAGCCGCTTCTTTGTCTGTACGTTCATCTCTCAGTTTAATTTTTAAGCCTTTGTTCAAAAAGGCCAATTCTCTTAAACGCTGCGATAAAGTATCATAAGAAAATTCTGTTGTGTTAAAAATTGTCTTGTCCGGTTTAAAAGTTACTTTTGTGCCGGTGGCAGTGCTTTTGCCGATTACCGTAAGCTTAGAAACCGTCCTGCCGCGTTCGTAACGTTGATGATAAATTTTACCGTCGCGCTTTACTTCCACTTCCAGCCAGTCGGACAAAGCATTGACAACACTTACTCCCACGCCGTGCAGCCCGCCCGATACCTTATATACTCTATGATCAAATTTACCACCGGCGTGTAATGTAGTTAATGCTACTTCTACTGCCGGCTTTTTTTCTGTTTTATGTATATCTACCGGGATACCGCGGCCATTATCCGCGACACTAACACTATTGTCGCTGTTAATCGCGACCGCGATGCTGTCGCAATAACCGGCCAGCGACTCATCCACGCTATTATCTACAACCTCATAAACCAAATGATGCAGGCCGCGCACTCCCGTGTCCCCGATATACATTGCCGGCCGGCGCCTGACCGCTTCAATACCTTCTAAAACCTGGATGGTTGTGGCATCGTAAGGCTTATTATCCTTTTTCACCACTGCCGGAGCAGGCAGGTCTGTTGATTGCGTACTCTTATTTATTTTCTTTTTCACTGCTGATTAATCCCCCAGAGAAAAACGGATATCTTTTACCGCGGCTGATTCGCGGCGGATTTTTTTTAGTAAATCCTCTTTCTGCACACTCAGGTAATACAGCCAAGTTGATGAATCTACTTTAATACTCAATACCCCTTTACGGAAATTGTATAATTTTACATGGCTAAGGGCTTTTTTGGCAAGAGTTTTTTTTAACCAAGCTCCGGGCTCGTCGGCAACAGCAAGTTTATTTTTTCCCTGCCATCCCTCAAAGACCTGTTGAATGGTATTTTTAATCGGTTCCATTTAACTCAGGCGCATCGGCAATACAATATAAGTATAACCGTCCACGCGGATCACCCCCGGCTTTTCACTATCGCTTACCTCAAAACCCACGCGCTCTTCAGTGAGGTTTTTCAATACATCAATCAGGTACGCGGGGTTAAAACCAATTGCCATTTCCTTGCCGCGGTACTCCACATTTAATTCTTCGCGCGATTCCCCGATATCCGGCGTTGATTTTGACACTACCATCAGATCTTTAAATATTTCCAGCTTGACTGCCTGATAATCCGGGGTAGCTAACAATGCTGCGCGTTTCACTGCTAATAAAAACTGTTCTCTATCTGCCATTACCTTGCTTTCAGAAACCACGGGAATAACCTGCCGATAATCCGGGAATTCTCCTTCAATAAGCCGGGAGATTACCACAACCGGGCCCAAATCAAACAAAGCCTGATTGTTCCCTAAAATCAGCGATAACTCACCGTCTTCGTGTAAGTTGCGGTTCAATTCATGGATGGTTTTAATCGGCACAATCATGTTCACGGACTTTTCTGTTTCCTGCGCCAGCTTTTTATCTACTATCGCCAGCCTTTTCCCGTCGGTAGCTACTAGAGTAAGTGTATTTTTTTCAATCTTAAACAATATTCCATTCAACACATAGCGGGTCTCATCAAAAGAAACCGCAAAAGAAGTTAAATTTAAAATTGTTTTTAACACGCCTTGGTCCAGCTTCACCGCTTCCTTATCTTTAAATTCCGGTAGTTTAGGAAACTCTTCTTTGCTCAAACCCATAATTTTAAACTGGCAGGTATTTGTTTCAATAATCACCAAGTTATTTTTTTTTGTACTAAGGTTTACCTCTTCTCCCGGCAACTCTCTAATAATATCGCTAAAACGCTTAGCCGGAACAGTAATTGAACCTGGTTCCTGGATATCCACAGGAATCAAACAGGTTATACCTATATCTAGATCTGTAGCGGTTAGTTTTAAGTGATTTGTATGTGTTTCTATTAAAATGTTGGATAATATAGGTAAAGCAGATTTAGGGGTAATAACATTTTGTACTGTTTGTATGCCGGTTAAAAGTGTTTCTTTGGTAGTTTTAAACTTCATAGAGCCTCCCTATTATTAATAATTATATATAAAATACTTATATAGTCTTCGTAATAAAGGTGTTTTGTTTCTGTTAATAAACTAGCTAAACCAATGTATTATATATAAATTATAAACACAATATTCTGTGCACAACCTGAGATTTTATTGTTGAATAAATTGTATTAATCTATCTACTTTATTTTTTAACCCATCATCCACAATAAGCGCGCCTTTAATCTTATTATAAGAATGCAAAACCGTGGTATGGTCTTTACCGCCGAAAAAATCCCCGATTTCCGGCAAAGATAAATCTGTCAACTCTCGGCTGATATACATTGCGATCTGCCGCGGCAAAACTATTTGTTTATTGCGCCTTTTGGTTTTTAAATCATGCAAAGAAACGCCAAACTCTTCCGCGATGCAGCGCTGAATAAAATCAATAGTAATAAGTTTTTTAGGCTCTTTTAATAGGTCTTTTAAAACTGCCTGCGCCAATTCCAGGGTAATTGGTTTTTCTTCCAATAAAGAATAAGCAATGGTGCGGATTAAGGCCCCTTCAAGTTCGCGGATATTGGTTTTAATCAACTGGGCGATAAAAAATATTACATCGTCGGGAACCGCCACCGGCTCGCGTTCAATTTTTTTCTTTAAGATTGCCACCCGGGTTTCTAAATCCGGCGCCTGGATATCAGTAGTCAGCCCCCAACTGAACCGCGATACTAAACGATCCTGCAGGTTGGCGATTTCTTTGGGCGGCCGGTCAGAGGAAATAATAATTTGTTTATGCGCGTCATGCAAAGCATTAAAAGTATGAAAAAATTCCTCCTGGGTTGATTCTTTACCGGCGATAAATTGAATATCATCAATTACCAATACGTCAATATTCCTGTATTTTTGCCTGAAAGCAGGAGTGGAATGGTGTTGTATGCCGTCAATTAGTTCATTGGTGAATCTTTCCGAAGTAATGTAACAGATTTTAGTATTAGGTATTTGTTTTTTTATCTGATGGCAGATAGCCTGCATCAGGTGGGTTTTGCCTAAACCAACCCCGCCGTAAATAAATAAAGGATTATAGGTTTTTGCCGGCGCGTCAGCCACTGCCAGGCAATAAGCATGGGCATGGCGATTGGATGCGCCGATAACAAAATTTTCAAAAGTATAACGTGGGTTCAGGCCGGCGATAGCCGGGCTTTCCGCAGACAGGGTGTTTCTGTTGTTCAGGACAGGCGCTGCTGGTTTTTCCGCTCTTCCCGCGTTTACTTCCAGGCTAATCCCTATCTCCTGTTGGCTGCTGGAACCCACTGCTTGTTGGATAGTGTGTTTATAATGTTTTTCTATCCAATCCTTAAAAAAAGCATCCGGCGCCTCTAAGATGAGTTGTTTATCCGATCCTAAGCGCGGTTTTAAGGGCAAAATCCAGGTTTCGAAAGTAGTTTTCCCCAGGTCGGTTTTTAGCCTATCTAAGGCCTTTTCCCAAATGTTTTGAATGTCCAAATCCGCTCTCCAATTCAGCTATCCACAATTTATACACAACTTGAATAAGTCTGTGGAAATATTATAACAGGCAGAAACCTCTTTGCAAATAAAAAAGTTAAGCGCGATTTATTATACAAGGTTTTTTGGGGCAGTCAATAAAATTTAACAATGAAAAATAGTTGACGCGGGCGCGCGATGTGTTATAATTACAACCTAAATATAAAAAAGGAGTACGCTTGATATGAAAAAACATCTTACAACACCGTCCAACCGTATTGGTAAACGTAAACATGGCTTCCGCAGCAGGATGAGTTCAAAAACCGGCCGGGCGGTCCTCGCTCGTCGTCGGCAAAAAGGCAGAAAAAAGATTTGTATTTAATGCCAAAAATCATTGCCCTAAAACTGATTCAATACTACCAAAGGTATTTACGGCAAGTATTGCCTTGCGGTTGCCGTTTTGTGCCCAGTTGTTCTGAATATGCCGCGCAAGCAATTAATAAGTACGGTTTCTTCAAGGGAAGTATTTTAGCTGCCGGAAGATTATTAAGATGCCATCCTTTTTCCCGGCAGCCCGTAGACGATCCTTTGGTATAACCTAATTATGGAGTAAAATATGGAAAAACGCCTGGTTTTAGCTACAACCCTTTCAATTGTGATTCTTTTGCTATGGTCAGCTTTATCACCTAAAAAACCGCCCATTGTGCCTATAGCAGCCCAAAGTGAACAAGTCCAGGCTCCAAGCTCAACCTTGCCAACTGCAGCAATAGACATGCCCCCTGTGATGATTGTACCCCCTCTGTTGTATGCCCAGCCAGAAAAAGACATTAACTTTATTGAGTCAATAGCAGCTATCCGTGAAGTAATTTTTAAGAACTATCGTAACCATACATTTTTGCTAAAAGATGCTTTTCTTTTGGGGGAACCAAATCTTTCCTTTAAAAAAGTAAATAGTGCGCCCGATGAGCTTGTTTTTGTCCATTCTGACCAAAATAAAAAGATTGTTAAACGTTTTTTAATTGATAAGTCTAAGTATACCATGGGCTTAGAAATCAATGTCCAAAATAACTCTGCCAGCCCTTTACCAGTGCATTATCCTTTATCTATAGGCATTTTAGATTTTAAAACAAATCCAGACGCCGCGCGCTATAGAGACGTGGCTATAGCTACTACCAATAATGGACTATTGCGTACAACATATGTTAATGGCCGTAAAGATATGGCAGTAGAACAACCTAGTTTTGTGGCAATACGTGATCAATATTTTTGTAACATAGTTGAGCCGCTGAGCGCAGGCCAAACAGTGATTCTTAATAAACTTAATTCCAATGAAACTGAAGTAAGGTTGGCTCCTAAAGAAGTTATCCTAGCGCCAGGTCAAAATTTTGAACAAAAATTTCGTATCTATTTGGGGCCACAAGATTTAGGAATGATTAAAGCCGCAAATCCTGCTTGGGTAAGCGTAATTAATTATGGGTTTTTTGATTTTATTTCTCAGCTGCTTTTACAATTACTGGGATTCTTTTATGGCCTGGTGCATAACTGGGGTTTAGCAATTATAATTTTAAGTGTGGCGGTATATTTTCTCCTCTATCCGTTGACCTTGAAACAAATGCGCTCCATGAAAGCAATGCAAGCTTTGCAGCCGCGGATTGAAGAATTAAAGAAAATCTATAAGGATAACCCGCAAAAATTACATAAAGCAACCCTGGAGCTGTATCGTGAATATAAAGTAAATCCTTTGGGCGGATGCCTGCCTCTATTATTACAAATGCCGATCTTTTTTGCTCTTTATCAGGCTTTGGCCCGGTCCATTGCATTAAAAGGCGCGCATTTCTTATGGATTAAAGACTTGTCTGAGCCGGATCGCTTATTCCGGCTGCCAATGACTTTACCAGTCGTGAGCAATGAATTCAATTTATTGCCTATTCTTATGGCAATAGTAATGTTTTTTCAGCAAAAAGCTTCTTCAGCTTCTATGGCTGGCGAACATGCTGAGCAGCAGAAAATCATGCTGATTGTAATGCCGGTATTATTCGGCTTGATTTTTTACCGCATGCCTGCCGGGCTAGTATTATATTGGTTCGTAAATAGCTTATTAATGGCTCTGTACCAGTTTAAAATTAATAAAGCAAAATGAGCAAAAAAACCAGTATTGAAATTGAAGGTAAAACCGTAGAAGAAGCAGTTAAACTAGCCTTACAAGAACTCAGGCTGCCCCGCGATAAAGTAAAAATTGAAGTGCTTTCTGATGAAGAAAAAGGCCTTTTTGGTATGCCAGGTGCTAAGCTGGCTAAGATACGAGTTACGCTGAGGAAAGACAAAGAAAAGGCTTGACAATCAGCCTGAATTTTAGATAATAAGGGTAAATAAGAAAGCAACGTTCCTCGTGAAAATGTGCGGGTTGAAACATTTTCACGGAGAACATTTTCAATATGGGGTCGGTTTTCATATGCTAGATCCTTGGTATGTAACAGGGTTTTGTGATGGAGAAGCAGCGTTTACTTATAGCAGAAGCGGAGGATCATTCGGGCTATATTTTTCGATTAGTCAACGAGAAGACAATCAACAAATCATTGAAGATATCCAGGAATATTTGAATTATGTGGGAACTATTTATCGGTGTAAAGAAGCGCTACCTACCGCAAATAGTGGTTTTACACAGCCTTCGGCGTACTATAGAGTAACAAAAATTGACGAATTACAAAGAGTAGTCGAACATTTCGATAAGTATCCTTTGCAAAGTAAAAAAAAACATGCAGCGTATCTAGTTTGGAAAGAGATGGTTATGCATAAATTAGAACATTACAGAGCGGTTGATTATGATACGCTTAGGAGTCTAGCTGATAAATTATCGATTTTAAATTCTCAAAGCAGGGCATTTAAAAGGCATAAGAAATAATGGGTAAAATTATCACGGTTTGTAATCAAAAAGGCGGCACAGGTAAAACTACCTCGGCAATCAATTTAGCTGCCTACTTAGCCTTAGCCGGCAAGAAAGTCTTGTTGGTTGATCTTGATCCGCAAGCTAATGCTACCAGCGGTTCAGGTATCAATAAACACAATATCAAAAAAAGCACCTACCATGTTTTGTTGGAGGAACTGGATATTAAAGAAATCCTGCAGCCTACAGCAATCCCCAGTTTATTTTTAGCCCCTGCTAATTTGGACCTTACTGGCGCAGAAGTAGAGTTGGTTAGCGCTTTAGGAAGAGAGTATAGGTTAAAAAGAGCTCTGGCCAAAGAAAGAGATAACTTTGATTTTATCATCATTGATTCTCCTCCATCATTAGGGCTTTTAACCATTAATGCATTATGTGCCGCTGATTCAGTGTTGGTGCCGGTGCAGTGTGAATATTATGCTTTAGAAGGCGTATCGCAACTCATTAATACTGTTAAACTTGTGAAAGATAATCTTAATCCGAATTTAGATATTGAAGGCGTATTATTAACTATGGCGGATTTTCGTACTAATCTGACTAAAGAGGTGGTGCAGGAAGTAAAGAATCATTTTAAAAATAAAGTTTATCAAACAGTAATTCCGCGCAGCATTCGTTTAACCGAAGCTCCTAGCTATGGCAAGCCAGTTGCTTTATACGATAAAGAATCATTGGGTGCCAAGAAATACGAAGACTTAGCCAAAGAAGTAATGGGAATAAAATTGTCCAATCTGCCAGTTGAGGCAATTGAAGGAGAATAATTATGGAAAGAAGAGCTCTTGGTAAAGGGATTAGCGCGTTAATTCCGGAAACAGATGCTTCGGCCAAAGAGACAATTATGTTTTTGAAATTGAGCCAAGTTAGGCCAAATCCTTTTCAGCCGAGGGAAGATTTTGACACCCAAAGCCTGGAAGAACTGATTCAGTCTGTAAAAGAAAAAGGAGTAATCCAGCCGATTTTAGTCAGGCGCACCGGAGACACATATGAATTAATTGCCGGAGAAAGGCGCTTGCGTGCAGCTACTGCTTTACAATTGGAACAAATCCCTGCTATTGTAAAAAACGTGGAAGATCAGGACTCTTTGGAGTTGTCTTTAATTGAAAATATTCAAAGGCAGGAATTAAATCCTATTGAAGAAGCACGCGCGTTTCAGTTTTTGATTAATAAATTCAATTTAACTCAGGAACGCGTGGCAGAGGTACTGGGCAAGGCAAGGGTTACAGTTACTAACACATTGCGGTTATTGAAGTTACCGCAAGAAATTCAGGAAGATATCCGTAAGAACCGGATTTCTTTTGCTCATGGAAAGGCGCTCCTGGAAATAGAGGATCCTAATCAGCAGCGCAGGCTGGCTCATGATATTCTTGCCAAGGGTTTATCAGTGCGTGAGTTGGAAAGCCTGGTAAAAATGCACCGGCCAAAATTATCCAAACAAAAGATGCGCGTAGCTAACCGCGAACCTTTTGTTGCTGTTTTAGAAGAAGAATTACAGCATCTGTTGGCAACAAAAGTCCGGATCAGTAAAAATAAAAAACGCGGCCACATTGCTATTGAATTTTATTCAGAGGAAGATTTGCAGAGAATCGCCAAGAAAATCAGAGGAGGAAACACTACATGAACCAGGCAACTTTAATTTTAATAAAGCCCGATGGGTTGAAAAAATCCCTTACCGGCAATATTCTTACCCGGCTTTCCGAGACAAAATTAGAAATTGTGGCAGCAAAAATGTCGCGCGTCTCCAAAGAAGTGGCCGAGGAACATTATAGGCACCTTAAAGATAAGCCTTTTTTCAAAGAGCTGATTCAATACTTGCAGGGTGAGTTGCATGACCGGCGCAAAGTAATGGCATTGGTTTATTACGGAGAGGATGCAATTACTAAATGCCGGCAGCTCGCCGGCGCGACCAATCCGGAAGAAGCAGAATCAACATCTATCCGTGGATCATACGGCAGGATTACTACCGCGGGCGTCTATGAAAATGTAATTCATGTTTCTTCAAATCCGTCGGAAGCTGAACGGGAAATAAAACTCTGGTTTAAGCCGGAAGAGATTATCGTAGATTTATACCCGGCGAAAAATATTGTGCAAGAAAAAATCAAGTCCAAGGCCTGGATTTAAGAAAAAGAGGGGAGAGAACATAATGGTTGTGAGCATGACGGGATTTGGAGGAGGCGAAATCAAGAACGGCCTCTTCGGAAAAATCAACGTAGAATTAAGGAGCACTAACCATAAATTCCTGGAAATTGTCCTGCATTTGCCCGAGGGGTTCCTGCCGCTGGAAGAGAAGATTAAAAAAGCTATTGAAGCGCGGCTAAGAAGAGGCAGAGTGACTTGCGTGGTAAATATCAGCGCAGTACCGGTAAGCGATATTTGTATTAACCAGGGCTTGTTGCAAAAATATGCCGTGGTCCTTAAGGGGATAGAAAAACAATTCCGTTTAAAAAACGAACTTAGCGCAGAATCTTTAATCCGCCTGCCGGGTGTTTTGACGCTGGAAGAAAAAGGGATTAACAAAGCTGCTGCCTGGACAAAATTAGAAATGCTTTTGGAACGCGCGCTGGGTGATTTGGTTCAGATGCGTTGTAAAGAAGGGCGCGCTCTGGCCGGGTTCTTAAAAAAAGGCGCTTTAGAAATACAGTCGGAACTGGCAGCGGTACATGCGCGTTTTCAAAAGGCAGTGAAGAGCAAAACCGGCAAGCTTGCTACCGACGAGGAACGCGCTAATTTTTTAAAAGATGCGGATATCGCCGAAGAGCTTGACCGTTTGAGTTTTCATATTAAAAATTTTCTCCAGAAGCTTAATAAAGACGGCGCAGTAGGCAAAGAATTGGATTTTATTGCCCAGGAAATGCAGCGGGAAGCGAATACCATGGGCGCTAAATCTTTTGACGCAGAAATTTCCGGTATGGCAGTGCAGATGAAAAGCCAGATTGAAAAACTCAGGGAACAGGTGCAGAATATAGAGTGAAGAACAAAGGCATTATATTTGTAATTTCCGGGCCTTCGGGCTCGGGCAAAACCACATTAGTAAAAAATGTCCTGCATGATAAGGTTTTGCGCAGAAAACTCGTACATTCGGTTTCCCTGACTACCCGGCCGAAAAGGTCGTGCGAACGCAATAAAAAAGATTATTTTTTTGTCACTGCAGAGCAGTTTAAAAAACAGCTGAAGCAGAAAAAAATCCTTGAATGGACCCGGTATTTAGGGTATTATTACGCCACTCCCAAAGGGCCTGTTGATGAGCAGCTCCGGGGCGGGAAAAGTGTTGTATTGTGCCTGGACTTAAATGGCGCCCGCCGCATCAGGCAGCTTTATCCGAAGAATAATGTGACAATTTTTGTTAAGCCTCCGACGCTGGGCGTACTGACGCAACGGATTCAAAACCGTTGCCATAAAACCAAAGCCTTGGAAATTACTAAGCGCCTAAATTTAGCCAAGCAGGAATTATTGGCGGCGCGGCGCTATGATTATTGCCTTATTAATCGGGATCTGGAGCATGTAACCCGGGAATTAAAAGATATAATATTAGATAACCTGAGAATTTAAAAAAGAAGGAAGGTATTATATGGAATATGTAGCATTAGAGAGCCTTATAGATAAAACCGGTTATTCAATTTATAAATTAGTAATTCTGGCGGCGAAAAGGGCTTTGGAAATTGCCGAAGGCCAGCCCAAGCTCGTCGACGTGAGCTCTGCGTTAAAACCTTCTACGATTGCCCTTTTTGAGATTGCCGGAGGGGCCATACAATATAAAAAATCCAAGGCCAATTAATGGTAAAAGAAAAAAACATTATATTAGGGGTTACTGCCAGTATTGCTATATATAAAGCCTGCGATATAGTGCGTAAATTACGCGCGGAGCATTTTCAGGTTACGGTGGCGATGACCAAAGAAGCAGAAGAGTTGATCCGGCCGGTAGTCTTTCAAAGCTTAAGCGCGAATAAAGTATACCGGGGTTTATTTGAAGAGCCGGAAGCCTGGGAAATTGAACATATTGCTTTGGCAGATAAAGCAGGTGTGGTTTTAATTGCTCCGGCAACAGCAAATATTATTGGAAAAATTGCCAATGGAATCTGTGATGATTTGCTAACTTGTGTAGTTGCAGCCACTAAAGCGCCGGTAATAATTGCTCCGGCGATGAATACCAACATGTACCGGAATAAAATTGTCCAGGCAAATATTAAGAAATTGAAGGATGTCGGTTATAAATTTGTCGGGCCGGGGGAAGGTAAACTTGCCTGTGGCAAGACGGGATTAGGCTGTTTGGCTGCGGTTGACTTAATTGTCAAGGAAGTAAAAAAATATTTATAATTTTGGCGACGTAGCCAAGTGGCAAGGCAGCTCTCTGCAAAAGAGCTATTCAGCGGTTCGAATCCGCTCGTCGCCTTGAATTTTCTTGCTACTGTTGATAAGAAAAATGAGGGCAAGTGGTGGAATGGCATACACGAAGGACTTAAAATCCTTTGGCCGTAAGGTCGTGAGGGTTCAACTCCCTCCTTGCCCATAATTTTTTGAAAATAATAAGGCAGTGAGGAGTTGAACGCCAAATTTACGCCGAACGAATAGTGAGGAATAGGCCTTTGGCCGAAAGTAAATTTGGCCGGCCTGGAGCGAGCCATTGGCGAGCGGAAGGCAACTCCCTCCTTGCCCATAAATATGGGCTCATAGCTCAGTTGGTTAGAGCGTTGCGTTGACATCGCAAAGGTCTGAGGTCCGAATCCTCATGGGCCCACCATGAAAAGCAAATGTTAATTTATGGATATTAATACTTTAAGACATTCTTGTTCGCATGTGATGGCAAAAGCCGTAAAAGAGCTTTGGCCGGAAGTGAAATTAGGCATCGGCCCTTCTATTGAAGACGGGTTTTATTATGATTTTGATAAAGCCGAGCCTTTTTCCGACGAGGATTTGGCGAAGATTGAAAAGAAAATGCGCCAGATTATCGCTAAAAATGAACCTTTTGTGCGCGAAGAATTAACTAAATCCGCTGCGCTCAGCTTATTTGAGAGCCTGAAAGAGGATTATAAAGTAGATTTAATCAAAGCATTGCCCGGGGAGAATATTTCAATTTATAAAACCGGCGATGATTTTATTGACCTTTGCCGCGGGCCGCACCTGAATTCAACAGGAGAAATTAAGGCATTTAAATTATTATCGGTTGCCGGTGCTTACTGGCACGGGATAGAAACTAATCCCATGCTGCAGAGAATCTATGGCACTTGCTTTGAAACCCAGAAGGAAGTTGATGAGTATTTAAAAAATTTGGAAGAAGCAAAAAAGCGCGACCATAGAAAATTAGGCCCGCAATTGGGGTTGTTTGATATTTATTATGAGGAAGCCGGCGCAGGATTGGTGTTTTATCATCCTAAGGGAGCTGTATTGCGCACGCTGATTGAGAATTATGAAAAAACAGAGCATTTAAAACGCGGCTACCAGATGGTAATTACCCCGCATATTATGCAGGCAGGATTATGGCAGACCTCCGGGCATTATGATTATTATAAAGAAAATATGTATACCTTGAAAATTGACGACCGGGAGTTTGTTTTAAAGCCGATGAACTGCCCCGGCCATATCCTGATTTATAAATCGCAGACGAGAAGTTACAAAGACCTACCTTTACGCCTTTTTGAATTGGGTACGGTTTACCGCCACGAGAAAGCAGGTGTTTTACACGGCTTGTTGCGCGTGCGCGGGTTTACCCAGGATGACGGGCATATATTTTGCCTGCCTGAACAGTTGAAATCCGAAATTCAGGGGGTGATTGATTTTGTTTTTGACACAATGAAGACTTTTGGTTTTAATGACGTTGGTATTGAATTGAGCACGCGGCCGGAAAAATATATCGGCTCAGACGAGGATTGGGTTAAAGCAACTGCCGCCTTAGAAGAAGCCCTGAAAGAAAAAGGCCTGAGCTATCAAATTAATGAAGGGGACGGCGCTTTTTACGGGCCGAAGATTGACATTAAATTAAAAGACGCTTTAAAACGGACCTGGCAATGCGCGACTATTCAATGCGATTTTGCCCTGCCGAAACGGTTTGGCCTGGAGTATGTTGACAGCGACGGCCAGAATAAGCGGCCGATTATGCTGCATCGCGTGCTTTTAGGCAGCCTGGAGAGGTTTACCGGCGCTTTAATTGAACATTATGCCGGGGCTTTCCCGGTTTGGCTTGCGCCTGTACAGGTAGTAATTATTCCGGTGAATGAAGCTGTGGATCAATATGCCTCTGCCGTAAAAAAACAGTTGGAAAACAACTCTATCAGGGTTATGATGAGCAGCGGCAGTGATACTTTAAATAAGCGTATCCGCAATGCCGAGGTAGAAAAAGTCCCCTATGCTTTAATCGTCGGTGAACGCGAAGCACAGGCAAATTTAGTAGCAGTGCGTAAAAGAAGCAAGGGAGATACAGGGACATTGGCAATAGATGATTTTATCAGGCAGATTAGAGAAGAAATAGAAAACAGAAAATGAAAGGGGGGTGGTTAACATAAACAAGTTTATCCGTATTAATGACAAAATCCGCGTACCGCAGGTGCGCCTGATCGGGCCGGACGGTAATCAGTTAGGCATTATGGCAACCAGCCGCGCGCTGGAGCTGGCTAATCAACATGAATTGGATTTAGTAGAGGTGGCAGCAACTGCGAGCCCGCCGGTCTGCCGGATTATTGATTTTGCCAAATTCAAATATGATCAGGAAAAAAAAGAGCGTGAGGCAAAAAAACACCAGAAGATGACGCATTTAAAGGAAATCCGCGTCAAGCCTAATATTGATAACCATGATTACGAGACCAAGCTGAAACAGACAATCACGTTTTTAAAGAAAAAAGACAAGGTAAAAATTAATCTTTTCTTCCGCGGCAGGCAGATGGAGCATTTGGATTTAGGAAGAAAAATTTTAGATAAATTTATCACTGATACGCAAAATGACGGCCAGATTGAACGAGAGCCCGTATTGGAAGGCAGGGTTATTTCATTAATTGTCGGTCCAAAATAAAAAGAATAAACAGAAACCAGAGGGGAAGATGCCAAAATTAAAAACTAAAAAAGGAGTGGCAAAAAGGTTTAGGTTGAGCAAAAAAGGCAAGGTCAAGTATTTTACCGGGGGCAACAGCCACCTTGCGTCAAGTAAGACAAGAAAGAAAAAACGGCACCTGAGGAAACAGGGCCTGATTAGCGGATCAAAAGAAATCAAATACCTGAAGAGAGTATTACCATATGGTTAAATACCTTGCGCTTATCGGAATTGCGCAAGTATGCCCTTTGTGGGCAAGGAGTCTAAGTCATGGCAAAAATTAAACACAGTGTAGCAACAAGGCGTAGAAAAAAAAGGCTTTTAAAAAAAGCAAAAGGTTTTTGGGGCGATCGCAGCAAGCAATTCCAGCAGGCAAAGAGAGCATTGATGCACGCGGAAGTTTATGCTACCCGCGACCGCAAAGTGAAAAAACGCGAGTTTCGCCATCTTTGGGTTGCGCGTATTAATGCTGCCTGCAGGGCAGACGGGATTACCTATAGTAAATTTATCAACGGCCTGAAAAAAGCCAAAGTCAGTATTGACAGGAAGATGCTGGCTGATTTGGCAGTAAACGATGTTAAGGCGTTTGAAAAATTAGTAGATATAGCGCAGGCAAAATGATAAATTTCAAATTTTGTTTGTAATCTTGGTCATTTGATATTGTAATTTGTTTGTGGTTTAGAATTTGTGATTTGGGATTTAAGGAGCAAATATGTATGTAATCATAGTTGGTTGCGGCAGGGTAGGCTCTGAATTAGCCAAGCTGCTCTCCGGCGAAGGCCATAATGTAGTGGTGATTGATAAAAATCAAAATTCATTTGACCGGCTGGGAGGGTCGTTTAACGGCTTGACTATCGTCGGCAATGGCTTTGATATGGCGCTTTTAAAACAAGCCGGCATAGAGAAGGCAGATGCTTTTTGCGCGGTTACCAACGGGGATAATACAAATTTGATTTCCGCGCAGGTTGCCAAAAAAATATTTAAAACTCCTAAAGTTATTGCCCGGGTTTATGACCCGCACCGCGCGCATATTTACGCAGCCCTGGGGCTGGATATTTTAAGCGGCACAGTTCTTTTTGCTTCAATGGTCAGGGACAAAATTATTGAAAGCCGTTTTTCTAGCTATCTGATTGAAACCAAAGACTTAGGTGTTTTAGAAATTGAAGTGAAAGATGATTTAGCCGGAAAGGTTATTCAGGATGTTAATATACCCCAGGAATTTCTAATTGTGGCTATCCGCAGGCTGGAAGGCGTTATCATCCCTGAGCCTCAGACAGTTTTAAAACTCGGAGATACCCTGATGGGAGTGGTTAAGGTAGCGCACCTTGAAAAAATCAAAGAAAGATTTAATTTATAAAGAGAGGCCGCTATGTACATCGTAATCGTGGGTGCGGGGAAAGTCGGTTATTTTTTAGCCAAACGGCTTGCCGCCGGCAAGCATACGGTCAGCATCATTGATAAAGACCGGGTAGCCTGTGAAGAAATTGCCAAACAAATAGAGGCAATGGTAATTAATGGCGATGGCTGCGATCCGCATATCCTGGAAGAAGCGGGCTTGCCCCGCGCCGATGTTATTGCCGCGGTTACCGGCGAAGATGAAGATAACCTGATTATCTGCCAGTTGGCCAAGGAGAAGTTTGGTGTCGGGCGCACCGTCGGCAGAGTCAATAATCCCGATAATGAGCATGCTTTTTTTGAATTAGGCATTGATGTGCCGATTGATTCCACAAAAATTATCGCTAAAATTATTGAAGAAGAAGTTTCTTTTTCTGATTTTGTTAATTTAATGAGTTTTAAGCGCGGTAAGCTCGCCATTGTCCGCGTGGACCTGCCCAAAGATTCCCCGATCATCCATAAGCAAGTGCATGAAATTCAGCTCCCCCAAGATTCCGTACTGGTTTCTATCGTCCGCGGCGAAGAAGTAATTGTCCCTAAGGGCAATACAATGCTGATGCCCGGGGATGACATTATTGCCCTGACTTTAGTCGGCAATGAACCCCAGTTATTGAATTTATTGGTAGGGAAACTATGAAAATAAAAATAGTAAGCAATGTAATTTTAGGCATCGGCACAGAAATTCTTTATGCCGCTTCAATCCTTATTGTTGCTTTTTTAATCTGCTTAATTTTAGCCCTTACTTAAAATGATCCTGCGCCCCAACCTGATTGACCTGAAAAATATCGGTTATTATTTAGGCAAAATCATTATTGGTTTGGCACTGACTATGTGCCTGCCGCTTGTAATCGGCTTGTCCTGCGGGGAAATTAACCCGGCTTTGGATTTCTTAATCGGTATTGAGGCAGCATTGATTTTTGGCCTGCTCTTAACCAAGCTTTGTTATACAGATAATGATTTAAGCTGGGCGCAGGGGATGATTGTGGTCAGCCTTTCCTGGCTGGCAGCCGCGGTGTTAGGCGCGATACCGTTTTATTTAAGCGGACACTGGGCTTCTTTTATGGACGCTGTTTTTGATGCGATGTCAGGCTTTGCTACCACAGGCCTGGCTTTAGTGCAGGATTTAGACCACCTTTCCTATGCGCATAATTTTTGGCGGCACCTGGCTATGTTTATCGGCGGGCAGGGGATTGTTATTGTCGCGCTTTCTTTATTTGTCAAAGGTTCTTCCGGAGCATTTAAGATGTATATTGGCGAGGCGCGGGACGAGAGAATTATGCCGAATATTATTGATACTTCAAGGTTTATTTGGCTGGTGAGCATTACTTTTTTAGTGCTGGGGACACTGGCTTTAGGCATCACCGGGATTCTAAACGGGATGAGGCCAGGGAATGCTTTTTTTCACGGCGTCTGCATATTTATGACAGCTTTTGACACCGGTGGTTTTGCCCCGCAATCACAAAGCATGCTTTATTACCACAATGGGATTTATGAACTGATTACGGTTGTGATTATGATTTTAGGGGCAATTAATTTTAAATTACATTATCACATCTGGATGGGTAATCGCCGGGAAATCTGGAAGAATATTGAAACTACCGGGTTATTTATTGCTGTGACGGTTACCTTGATTATTACTGCGATTGGTTTGGACAGGGCAGGGATATACCCTAAGGCAATGATGTTATTTCGCAAAGGGTTTTACCAGCTTATTTCAGGCCAGACCGGCACCGGTTTTCAGACAATCTACTCTGTACAGTTCCTCAGGGAGTGGAACCACCTTGCTTTAATCGGTATTATTTGCGCAATGAGCTTAGGCGGCGCAGTATGTTCTACTACCGGCGCAATTAAGATGCTGCGCTTGGGGATTACCTTGAAGGCATTGATGGAAGATATTAAAAGGATTATTCTTCCCGGAAAAGCCATTGTCACGCAGAAATTCCATCATATCAAGACAATTTTCCTTGAGGATAAACAGGCGCGTTCAGCGCTTTTAATTACGCTTTGTTATCTGGTGCTTTACGGATTCGGAGCTTTGGTAGGAATGTTCTTCGGCTATCCTTTTGTTGATGCCTTATTTGAATCCACTTCAGCAGCTGCCAATGTCGGTTTATCCTGCGGAATAACCAGCCTAACTATGCCCGCGGCATTAAAACTTACTTATATTTTTCAAATGTGGGCAGGCAGGCTGGAATTTATGTCGGTGTTTGTTTTAGCAGGGTTTGTTGTAGCGGCGATAAAGGGGAAATAACGATGAAATCCCAAACTCAAATATTACCAAATTCCAAACAAATCCAAAATTCCAAATCCCAATTTTCGTTTTGGGGTTTTGAAATTGGGATTTACTTGGTAGTATTGATATTATTGGTAATATTAGGATTTTCCGCTCCCTGTTTTGCCCAAGCTATCTCTAGTACTGAGCTGATTAACAACGCCAAATCCTATGACGGGAAAATGGTCGTTTATAAAGGCGAGGTAATCGGTGATGTGATGCCGCGCGGCAAGCATGCCTGGGTGAATATTAACGATGGGAATAATGCTATCGGCGTCTGGGTAAGCAGGGCTGTGGCTAAAAGCATCTTTTATACCGGCAGTTACCGGGCTAAGGGCGATGTGGTGGAAGTCAGCGGTATTTTTCATCGCAGCTGCCCGGAACACGGCGGCGACTTGGATATCCACGCGCAGGTCCTGCGCAAAGTCACCAGCGGCAGAGTGCTGTCGGAACGAATCAATATTGATAAAAAGAATTTAGTTCTTATATTATTGGGAATATTATGCATAATCTTGATCTTGCGGCAATTCAAGCCGAAATCCAAAAAGTAAATTCTTCAGCTGAGCTGGAAGAATTACGCCTTAAATATTTGAGCAGAAAAGGCCTTGTTGCTCAGATGATGAGTGCTATACCCGGCTTAGCAGCGGAAGAACGCGCTTCTGCGGGCCAAAAAGCCAATGTTTTCAAAAACCAGATTACAGCTTTTCTGCGGGAGAAAGAATTATCATTGGCAAGCCCCGGGCAAAAGGCAGCAGCAGATACACTGGACATTACTATGCCGGGGATAGCCCAGGAATTAGGGCATTTACATCCGATTACTCAGACAATTAATGAAATTTGCGATATTTTTATGCGCATGGGCTTTTCTATTGTTGAAGGCCCGGAAATTGAGACGGAATTCAATAATTTTACCGGCTTAAACATCCCGCTGGAACATCCTTCGCGCGATGCCTTTGATACTTTTTACTTGAAAGATACAACTCATCTATTATTGCGCAGCCACACTTCGCCGGTGCAAATCCGGGCGATGAAAGAAAGAAAGCCGCCCCTGGCAGTAGTTGTGCCGGGCAGGGTATATCGGCCGGATGCTACTGATGCATCGCACTTGTTTATGTTCCATCAGATTGAAGGTTTTATGGTGGATAAGGGTATCAAGTTTTCCGATTTAAAAGGTACTTTGGAAATGTTTGCCAAAAGTGTTTTTGGCCCGGGTATTAAAATGCGTTTTCGGCCGCACTTTTTTCCGTTTACCGAGCCTTCGGCAGAAGTGGATATTTCCTGCGTTATCTGTCATGGCAAAGGATGCCCTTCCTGCGGCAGAAAAGGATGGCTGGAAATTTTGGGTTCGGGAATGATCCATCCTAATGTGTTTAAACATGCCGGTTATGGTTTGAAAAAATATACGGGTTTTGCTTTTGGCATGGGTGTTGAGCGTATTGCCATGCTTAAGTACGGGATTAATGATATAAGATTATTTTGTGAGAATGATTTGAGGTTTTTAAAACAATTTTAAACCATGAAATTTACTTATAATTGGCTGAAAGATTTTGTTGAAATAAAAATTCCTGCTGCTGAATTGGCGGAAAAACTCACGATGGCCGGTTTGGAAGTAACTTCTTTGGAAGAGCGTGCAGGGGATTTTGTTTTTGAGGTTGAAATTACTTCCAACCGCCCGGATTGGCTGAGTGTAATCGGCATAGCCCGGGAAGTGGCAGCAATTACCAGCTCAAAGCTTAAAGCGCAAAGCGTAAAACCAAAGATTAAAATTCAAAATAAAAATCAGGCGTTAAAGATAGCGATTGAGGATAAAAAAGATTGCCTGTTATATACGGCAAAAATTATACAAAGCGTGAATGTCGGCCCTTCGCCGGATTGGCTAAAGAATCGGCTGGAATTAATCGGCTGCCGCAGTGTGAATAATATAGTGGACATTACCAATTATGTCTTATTTGAAACCGGAGAGCCATTGCATGCTTTTGACCTGGATAAATTGGCTCCCGGGGCAATCAGCGTCAGGCGGGCAAAGAAAGAAGAGAAACTTATAACTATAGATGCGGTGCAAAGAGTGTTAAATCAGGATATCCTGGTAATTGCCGACAAAAGAAAAACCTTGGCAGCTGCCGGGATTATGGGCGGTAAAGATTCAGAAGTCAGTTACGCTACAAAAAATATCCTGCTTGAGGCGGCGATTTTTCATCCGGTGGTAATCCGCAGGGCAAGGCAGATACTCGGGCTGCAGACTGATTCATCATACCGTTTTGAAAGGGGGATTGACGCTGAAACTGTGCGCAATGCTTCTTTACGGGCAACACAGCTGATTGCGGAATTGTCAGGAGGGGAATGCGTTGCTGCGATAGAATCAGGCAGCGCCAGAATCAGCAAAAAAACAGTTGCCTTTGATTTGCGGGAAATGAATAAAATTCTAGGCGCAGCAATCCCTTTGCTAAAAACAAAAAATATTTTAAAGCATCTGGGTTTTCAGGTGCGCTCAAAAAATAAATATGTTTTAACAGTGGCTGTCCCTCCCTGGAGGGGAGATGTAAATCAGGAAGTGGATTTAATTGAGGAAGTATCGCGTATTTACGGTTATGAACATATACCATCCAGCCTGCCTGAGGTAAAACCGCAGGTAATTATTAATACCCCGCGGGACCTGGTGGTTTTAATAAAAAATATACTTACTGGCCTTGGCTTGAATGAAGTCATTACTTACAGCCTGATAGACCGCGATTGGCTGAGAGATTTTAATTTGCCTTTTGCCCAGCCGGTGGAAGTCCAGAACCCTTTAAGCAAAGAACAGGAAATTTTACGCACCAGCATCGTGCCTTCTTTGGCACGGGTTGTGGCGTTTAACTTAAACCACAAACAAAATTATCTGAATATTTTTGAAGTAAGCAAAGTTTTCTCTACGGGCAAACCTGTTCCCGGCGAGGGCCTGGTTTTAGGTATTGTACTGTGCGGCGAGAAAACAATGCTCTTGAACCAAGGTATGGTCAGGGAGGAATTAAACCTCTTGCATTTAAAAGGGGCCATTGAAAGTGTTTTAAAGGGGCTGGGGATTTCAGGATACAGCTTTAGGACAGGCAGCGCACAGGATATTATTCTGGAAAAAGACAGTCAACAGCTGGGTTTATTATGGCAATTACCGTCCAGGGTATTGGGGAGCCTGGATATTAAGAATAAAGAGGTAGTGGCAGCGGAAATTAACCTGGATAAAATTTTTCCTCTGGTAAATTTACGCAAAAAATTCACCAGCCTTCCGGCATATCCGGGGATTACCCGCGATATCAGCCTGTTGCTGAAAAACGGGATTAAAATTGAGGATGTTTTATTCGCAGTGCGCAAACAGGCAGAGCGATTATTAAAAGAAGTGGCGGTAGTAGATTTTTATAAGGGCAAACAGATTCCCTCCGGCTATAAAGGCCTGACGATTTCCTGCCTTTATCGTTCAGATGAGCGTACGCTTACCGAAGAAGAAGTGAATCCGCTGCATAGCGCGATTTTAACGGTTTTACAGGAAAAATTCAGCGCGCAGCTGAGATAGTTTTGTTTGTAAACCTGACTGGCATTGACTTCTCTTTGAAATGTGTTATACTTTTTTTGGAAAGAGAATAGTTATTTGATATAAATTCCCTGCAGTGCCCGTTAGGAAATAGATGATTGGTGATCCAACACCAAAATCAAGGGGATCTCAAGCTTCTTTAGTGCTTTGGCTCTAAAGAGCGATCCCCACCTGAATCCAAATAGGTTCAGCCAATCATGTCCAACGGCACAGGCGGGGATTTTTTTAAATGAGGCCGTAACTTACGGAATGAGCGAAGCGAATGAACGTAAGTTACCAGGCCGAATTTATTCCGATACTTGCGAGCAAATTGATTTCGTTTCAATCATCAATTTGCGAAGCGTTTTAGTATCGGAGGAGCCAATCATAACTTATAGAATATCTTCATGCCCAATCCTACCGATTTATTTAACGAATCCAAACCAGAAAATACCAAAGACCTGCCTCTTGCCGTGCGTATGCGGCCAAGTTCGCTTGATGATTTTATCGGCCAGGAGCATATTATCGGAAAAAATAAATTGCTCCGCCGGGCAATTGAAGCAGACCGGGTAAGCTCGGTAATTTTATTCGGGCCGCCGGGCGTAGGCAAAACTTCTCTTGCCTGGTGCATTGCTAATGTTACCAGGGCCAACTATGCTGCTATTAACGCTACGACTTCCAATGTTGAAGAGCTGAGAAAAGCTATCCAGCGCGCCAAACAAATCAAAGCCAATTCTAACAAAAAAACCATCCTTTTTATTGACGAGATTCACCGTTTTAATAAGGCTCAGCAGGATGTTTTATTGCCTGATGTGGAAGAGGGCAATCCCATTCTTATCGGCGCAACTGTGCATAATCCTTTTTTCTCGCTGGCTGCTCCGCTTTTATCGCGCTCGCTGGTCTGTGAATTAAAAGCTTTGAAGGAAAAAGAAGTATTTGCCATATTAAATGCCGCTTTAAAAAATAAAATAAAAGGTTTGGGCAATTTAAATATCAGGGCAGAGAAAAAGGCCTTGGAATTTTTAGCGAAAATCTGTGAAGGCGATGCCCGCCGGGCGCTGAGTGCATTGGAAATCGGGGCCTTAACCACTAAGCCCGAAAAAGACGGAACAATTAGATTTGATTTAGAAACAGCTGCCGAGTCAATTCAGAAAAAACCCGTGGTCTACGACCATGACGAGGATGGCCATTATGATACTGCCTCGGCATTTATAAAATCCATGCGCGGCTCAGATCCCGACGCTGCTTTATACTGGATGGCAAAAATGCTTTATGCCGGAGAAGACCCGCGTTTTATTGCCCGCAGGATTTGTATTCTGGCAGCAGAAGATGTGGGTAATGCCGATCCTCTGGCAATAGTTTTAGCCAATGCCGCATTGCAGATTTCTGAATTTGTCGGCATGCCTGAAGCGCGCATCCCGTTGGCGCAGGCATGTATTTATGTGTCTTGCGCGCCCAAATCTAATGCCAGCTATCTTGCAATTGATAAAGCTCTGCAGGATATTGAAAGTAACAAAGTGCAGGAAGTCCCGGATCATCTAAAAGATGCTGCTCTGGACGGCGATAATCTTGGCCACGGCAAAGATTACAAATATGTCCATGATTTTCCCGGCCACCACGTTAAACAAAAATATACCCGCAAAAAAGTCCGCTACTACGAACCCACAGACATCGGCCACGAAGCAAAAATTAAACAAAGATTAGATCAACTGCGCGATAACAAAGAGTAAACTGTTACGCGTCTGCCTTGTCCAGTTTCTCGCGCGGACGCTTGCACCGCCCCACCGTGGCGGTGCTTATCGCTCTGCAAAAACCCCTCGCTCTTCCGCGGCCGGGCCGTGGATAAAAGCGTTTTTCAATCAAGGAGCCGGCCGCGGAAACCATGGCCGCTCGGGGTTTTTGAAGCCGCGCTCAAAACTAGCCAAGTCAGCCGCTAAGCAAGTCTTATAGTAATTATATGTTTTGCGGGTGGCTGCCGAGACGAAGACCTTGCCGCCCGCAGCGAATAGCGAGGACGGCGAGGTGGATCGGCAGACAGGACCCGCTCAATATTAAAGGGATATGATGCTTAATTTAAATTTAACTGATACAATTGCTGCGATTGCTACGCCGATAGGCGATGGAGGGATTGGGATTGTGCGCTTAAGCGGGAAAGATGCTTTGGCGATTGCGGATAAAATTTTTATTTCTAAAGATAAGAAAAAATCATCTGAGTTCAAAACTTATACCACGCATTATGGGGTGGTTGCTGATAAGGCTAAAATTATTGATGAGGTAATTTTAACTGTTATGCGCAGCCCCCGGTCTTATACTAAAGAAGATATCATTGAAATAAATTGTCATGGCGGGATTGTGGCATTGCGTGCGGTATTGGATTTAGTTTTGGCAAATGGCGCGCGCTTAGCTGAATCCGGAGAATTTACCAGGCGCGCATTTTTAAACGGCCGTATTGACCTGAGCCAGGCAGAAGCAGTTTTGGATATTATTAAGGCAAAAACAGATTCCGCGCTGAAAATCGGCATACAGCAGTTAAAGGGCTCGCTTTCCCTGGAAATCAATAAAATCAGAAAAGATTTATTGGAGATGCTTTCAGCGCTTGAGGCAAACATAGATTTTCCCGAAGAAGATTTAACTGCTCCGGGCTTGCAGCGGATTAAGCACGGCCTGGATGAGGTAAATAAAAAGTTTTCCCTGCTGCTTGATACATCAGCCCGCGGAAGGATTATGCGCGAGGGAATTAAGGTAGTGATTTGCGGGAAACCCAATGTCGGCAAGTCGTCGTTATTGAACGCGCTTCTAAAACAGGAACGTTCTATAGTTACTCCGATTGCCGGGACTACCCGCGATACCATTGAAGAAATAATTGATATTAAGGGCATCCCGGTGAGAATCGTTGATACTGCCGGTATATTAGAGCCGCGGGACCTGATTGAAAAGAAAGCAGTATTGCGTTCCAAAAAATATATCAGTAGTGCAGATTTGGTGCTGATTTTGTTTGATGGCAGTAAGAGGTTGAGCCGCGAAGACAATGTTTTAATCAGTAAGTTGAGGAATAAAACCGCTATCGCGATTATTAATAAAATGGATCTCCGCCGGAAGATTGATAAAAATGTAATTTCTGCCCGTTTCAGCCATTTAATTGAAATCTCTGCCAGGAAATCAAAGAATATTGTTTTGCTGGAAGAGGCAATTGCCAACTTGGTTTATAAGGGGAAGGTGGCTGTTTCTGAATCTGTGCTGGTGAGCAATCAGAGGCATATTGAAGCCCTGAGGCATGCGCAGAAATTGGTTGCAGAAGCTGTTAAATCATTGGATAATAGGTTATCCGCGGAATTTATTGCCCAGGGTTTAAAAGATTCTTTAATTTATCTTGATGAACTACTAGGGAAGAAGTTTTCAGAGGATTTACTGGATAAAATATTTACTGAGTTTTGTATAGGAAAATAGCCTCGCCATATGGCGGGGCAGGGAGTTGATGAATGGATAAGAAAAAAATTGAACATGCAATCAAAGATATTTTAGAAGCGATCGGTGAGAATCCGAAAAGAAAGGATCTTCTTGAGACGCCTAAACGTGTGGCAGAGATGTACGAGGAGATTTTTGCCGGCATAAAACAGGATCCGGAAAAAGAACTGGAAGTTATCCTGGACCAGAAACACCACGAGATTATACTCTTAAAAGGTATCCCGTTATATTCGGTTTGTGAACATCACCTGCTGCCATTTTTGGGCAGGGCCCATATAGCCTATATACCTAAATCCGGACGGGTTACCGGGTTAAGCAAGTTAGCGCGGGTAGTGGATATTTTAGCCAAGCGGCCGCAGGTTCAGGAGAGGTTGACTACGCAGATCGCCGATATTATTATGCAGAAGCTCAGGCCTTTAGGCGTGATGGTAGTCATTGAAGCAGAGCATATGTGTATGTCTATGCGCGGGGTGAGAAAACCCGGGACAATGACGGTTACTTCCGCAGTGCGGGGGATCTTTAAGGAAAATGAGAAAACCCGCGCCGAAGCTTTATCGCTTATGAAATCATAATCAACGCAAATGACCAGTGAACAAAAAATCAGGGCATTTTTATTTTATCTCGGCGTTTTTATTTTCTTTGCCGGCCTGCCGTTCATCCTTTCTTTTGCCCTGGGTTATAAATTTGACCCGCACAAATTTAAGTTTACCAAAACCGGCATTATTGTCATTAAAACCCAGCCCGCGAATGCCGCTGTCTATTTGAACAATGCGCTTCTACGCGATAAAACTCCCTTAACGATCAACGAACTTCTGCCTGCGAAATATAACCTCAGGATAGAATTGGAGAAATATTATCCATGGGCAAGGGAAGTAGAAGTAGAGAAGGGGAAGGTCAGCCGTTTTGAAAAAATCATCCTTTTTCCTCTCAGGCCGCATGTAATACAATTAAACAAAGAGAGGCTTTCTTCTTTCTGGATTGATCCGGAAAGCAAGTTGATTTATTACCTTAATCAGGATGACAGCTCAATTTATACTTCCAACTTAGAAGGGGAAAATTACAAACAAATCGCGCCTTTTATTGCGATTACACCTTTGCCTGCGGGGTTCAGGCTGTCGCCTGACAAGCAAAAACTGCTTTATTTTAATAAGCATCAGGTTGCAATAGCGTATTTAAACAAACAGAGAGAAGGGCCTGTGCAAGATGAGCCTTTTGTTATGTATTACCCCGGGGAAGGGCTGAGAGATGTGTTTTGGCATTCGGATAGTTACCACTTGATTACAATCAGCAATAAGAAAATTCAGGCGCGGGAAACAAGGATAGATGCTCCGGATGTAGATTTAGTGAATTTAAGCCGCAGGGATTCGGATGTTTTTTTTGATACTGCAACAGACACATTATATTTTACCGATTACCAGAAGGCAGACGACGGTAATCTTTACAACAATCTTTATAAAATAGGGCTGAATACCAAGACTTTCCTTCTGCAGAATTTAATCGGGACGAAAGATAAAGAAAATGGGCAATAACCCGAAAATCAAAAGGTTACTGGAAATTCTCCCCGGGGCAATATCGTGGGGTATACTTTTTTTGCTTGTTGCCTTGGCAGTATGGCAGCCGGTAGCTTGCGCGATTATTGTAATTATTTTTGAATTTTACTGGATTATCCGCACGGTTTATCTGACCACGCTTCTGGCATTGGCGCATCGAAAATTATACCGTCAGAAAAACCGCGATTGGCTGGCAGATTGCCGCGCAATTGATTCCGCCGGAGGCCGTTTCAAGTATCATCTGATTATTTTCCCCGTTTATAAGGAAGGATTGGAGATTTTACAGCCGTCTTTGGAAGCTTTAAGGCAGAGCCATTACCCCAAAGAAAAAATGATTGTGGTAGCAGCTTTTGAAGAGCGTAACCCGGCTGCCCGCCAGACGGCTGCAGCGCTTGAGAAAGAATTCAGCAATGTTTTTTTCGGCTACCTTTCTACCTTTCACCCCGATGCTATACCGGGAGAGACCCGTACCAAAGGAGCAAACGCTACCTGGGCAGCAAAGCAAGCCAAAGAATTTCTTTCCGCTAAAAATGTTTCTTATGAAGAAGTGATTATCTCCTGTTTTGATGCTGATACTTGCGTAGATAAAGAATATTTTGGCTGCCTGTCCTATCACTTTCTTACTAATCCCAAGCCGCATCAGGCAAGTTACCAGCCAATTCCGGTTTACAATAATAATATCTGGCATGCTCCTTCTTTTGCGCGTTTGGTTGAAATCAGTTCTTCTTTCTGCCAGATGATTGAAAGTATGCGCATAGAGAAATTTGTGACTTTTTCCAGCCATAGTATGAGTTTTAAGACGCTGGTGGATATTGATTATTGGCCGGTAAATATGATTTCCGATGATTCGATAGTTTACTGGAAGGCATACTTGTTTTATAAAGGTGATTACCGGGTAATTCCGCTCTATATAACGGTTTCCATGGACGTAGCTTATTCCAGTAATTTTTTCCGCACTATCGCTATGCAGTATAAACAAAAACGCAGGTGGGCCTGGGGAGTGGAAAACATTCCTTTTGTCATCGGCAGTTTTCTGAATAAAAATGAGACGCCGTTCCTGAAAAAAGTGAGAAGGTCGTATCATTTGCTGGAAAGCCATATAACCTGGGCAATTTGGGCAGTGGTGATTACCCTGATTGCTCCGCTGCCTGTCTTATTGCACAGGTCATTTTTCAGCCAGGTATCTATTGGTTATAACCTGCCAAAAATTACAGGTATGCTGTTGAATTTTACTATGATTACCAGTTTTGCCTGGATAATTTTAAGCCGCCTGACATTGCCTAAGCGTCCGCCTGATATAAAATGGAGAAAAAATATCATTATGATCATGGAATGGGTGATTGTTCCGGTAGTGATTTTGATTTTAGGCTCAACGCCGGCATTGGATGCCCAGACAAGGCTGTTATTAGGCAAATACATGGAATTCAATCCTACTGAAAAAACGCGCGAAAAACAGCATTGATAAAAGCCTTGTTTTTTGAAGATGCCTGATATAATATGAAATAATAAAATTCCCAAGGAGGAGGCGCGCTCTATGGAAGAAATTCCCAAACCAGCAGGTTCTTCGCTTAACCCGGCAGAGAAGAAAAAAATCTCTGATATGGCAAAGTTTTTAGCCCGTGCAGTCTCGCAAACCCACGATTTCGGAATGAACCATCCTTTGGCAAAACAGCCGATCGAAGATTGTTTCAGTGTGTTGAATAATATTATAGTGGAAAAAGGCGATATCGCGGTTTATATCGCGGAGAAAAAATTAAAATACGGCGATGTTTTTCTTGAGGAAAGAAATCCTGTGGTGGATAAATTAATTACTTTATTTACCGCGATAAAACTGGTCAGCCTGGAGTTTGAGAGGGGTTTTAACCATGATGACCTGCTGAATTTTTTAAGCATTATGGCAATGCGGCCGCAGGATATTGCTGCCTCCGGAGGAATTGAAAAATTATTTAAAGATAAAAATATCGCTCATCTTAAATTGAATCCGATTAAATACGAGTTGATCGGCATGGGTGAAAAGGTTGTTTCCCAGCAGGCAAAAATAAGCGACGAAGACTTAAGTAAAGAATTGGAGAAAATCTTTGACCAGGCCGATGAAGAAGAAAAAAAGCCTGAGGAGGAAAACCCGGAAGAAAAATTGCTTTCTTTGCTTGCGCCTTCCCTGCAAAAGGATGCGACCCAGGCTGATTTTATTGACAGCATGGTTAAGGATCCGCTGGATGAAGTGCATTCTATTGTTGAGGCTGTCCGGCTGCTGAATAAAGTCGGCGGCGAAAAGGCCAAGGATATCCTGTCGTCTGTAAATAAAAGGCTGGACCTGGTTAGAGACGAACTCTATACCTGCCTGGTAGGCAATAAAGATGATGAGGATACAAAGAAAATTTATAAATCTGCGGCTGTATTAGGTAAGGAGTTATCCAAACAGTTAAAGACTGTCCAAGTTAATACGGAATTGACGTCGTTGGTAGGAGAAATGGGTAATGTGCTTGAGATGATTATGGATCAGGCAGAAGCGGAAAAAATGCTCTCCGCCTTTATGAAAGGCGAAATGACAGACAAGAAAAAAGTAGCTTTTTTGAAAAGTATGGTTCAGCGGGCTAAGCTTTCTCCGGATTTTGAGTTTATGATAACCAAGGTGCTCGCGATAAAAGGCATGCCTGAAGCGGATATCAGCAGGTTAATGGCGGAAAAAATGACCTTGCTTGAGCAGGCAGAGAAGAATAAGGAGGCTACTGTCTCGGAGATAAAAGTTGCCGTGGAGAAGCTGCGCGAAGAGAACGAGCGCTTGAGCACCCGGAGTAATGCCTTGCATGACGCTTTCAGCAAAATAGAAGAAGGAATTATGATTTTAGATGCAGAGGGCAAAGTTGCCCTGGTTAACCGCGCTGCCGAAGAAATCATGAATATAGCCTCCGGCAATAATTTAGATAAAGCAGCAGCAGCTGTTTTGCAGCTTTGGCAGCCCGGCTCAACTGTTGATTTTGACAAAATCATTTCCGATAACCAGCTGGAAGCAGGAGAGAAAACAAGGCTGGAGAAGATTTTTTCGCGGATAAGAATCGCGCAGAAAAATGAACAAGGGCTTGTTACGATCGTTATCTTCAAATCCACTCCCTGATAAATCAATGCTGCCCGCCTTAAATTTTGTAAAGAAGCATTCCACCGTATTTTCTTTAATCAGCATTATAGCAATCGGCGCAGCTGTTTATTTTAATTCGCTGGGCGGAGAGTTTATCTGGGATGACCACCTTTTAATCCGGGAAAATATCTATCTGGAGAGTTGGGCGAATTTGCCTGAAATTTTTTCCAAAGGGATTACCTCAGGCGCAGGCGTAATCGAGGGGAGTTTTTACCGGCCGCTGCAGATATTCAGCTACCTGTTAAATTATTCTTTGTGGGGGCTGAACCCCGGAGGTTACCATCTAACCAATGTCCTTTTGCATGTTTTAGCGGCAATATCTGTTTATTGGCTGGCCAGGCTTTTATTCAGCGATAAAATACTGGCTTTTTTATCCGCTGTATTCTTTGTAGCCTGGCCTGTGCATACAGAAGCTGTTACTTATATTTCGGGCAGGGCAGATTCGCTTGTCGCGCTATTCACATTGTTATGCCTGATATATTATATCCGCACATCCGGCATTGAAAGCGTGAAAGTATATTTTTTAATCATAGCCGGTTATTTATGTGCTTTGTTATCCAAAGAGAACAGCCTGATTTTCCCGGCAGTAATACTATTGTATCACTATGCCTTCAGTAAAAAAATCAGCGTTTCTAAGATCAGCCTGATCTTTGCCGTCAGTATAATTTATGCTTTTGCCCGGTTTACAATTTTTAAAGAATTTATGCCGGTAGTTGAGGCCAAAGGCAGCTTTTTAGAAAGGATCCCCGGGTTTTTTGCCGCCATTACCGGTTATACCAGGCTTTTATTTTTTCCTCTTGACCTGCATATGGAGCACGGCAATAAACTATTCAGCCTGTTTGATCCGATGGTAGTAGTGGGTATTCTGATAACTCTGTTATTATCCGGGATCGCCTTTATTTTTAAAAAACGCAATAAAATTATTTTTTTCGGGATAGGCTGGTTTTTCCTTATGCTTCTGCCTACGGCAAATATTTACCGGGTCAATTCTTCCTATATGATGGAACACTGGCTATACCTTCCCTCGGTAGGTTTTTTCTTTATATTGTCCGCAGGCCTGGCTTTTTTACTAAGAAAGAAAAATTTTCAGTTGGTCGGTATAGTTATTGCCGTTGCTTTGGTTCTCTCTTATTCTCTAATGACAATTAAGCAGAATGATTATTGGCGCGATGAAATTACATTTTATGAAAGAACATTAGAATTTAAGCCTGCTAACCCAAAACTTTATTTTAATCTCGGCCTGGCTTATGAGCGGGAAGGCCGCAAACGCGATGCTATCGCAGCGTATGCAGCAGCGCTTGAGATAAACCCTGATTATTTTCTGGCGCATAATAACCTGGCAGTGGCTTATTATGAGGAGAAAAAATACAGCCTGGCAATTAAGCATTGTGATCGGGCGCTGGCATTAGGTTATCCGGTGCATCCCGGTTTTGTAGAGCGGCTTAAGCCATATCGTCAGAATTAAGTATGCATAAAAGATTAAGCAATCTTTGGGTTTTTCTTTTAATTGCCATCCTTGGGTTTTTTGTTTATGCCAATTCGCTGCAAAATGCGTTTGTCTGGGATGATTACTGGAATATTGTAAATAATGATTTTATCCGTTCCTGGAGAAACCTGCCGCTTATTTTTAATAAATCATATTTGGCTTCCCCTGAAAGCTTTGTCAACCTGAGCCAGCATCATCTGGGCGCAGGCGAAATCAGCTTCCGGCCGGTTGTCACGTTAAGTTATTTTTTTGATTATGCTTTTTGGGGGCTGAATCCTTTTGGTTACCATCTCAGCAATCTTCTGCTGCATCTTGCCAATGCCGGCTTGTTTTATCTGCTTTTATCCCTGCTGCTCCGGAACAAGATTATCGCGTTGGCAGCCAGCCTGTTTTTTCTCGCTCATCCTGTTAATACCGAGGCGGTAAACGTAATATCTTTCAGGGAAGACCTGCTGGCATTTTTCTTTTTTATTGCCTCATTGATTACCTACCTTAAATCAGGAAGCTTAAGAGAGAAAAGGCAAAAATTAATTTATTTGTCGTCGCTGCTGATGTTTTTATTGGCTTTATTTTCCAAAGAAATGGCTTTAACCTTGCCCCTGATTATTATTTTATTTGACGCTCTATTTGCCTTCCGGGGCAATTTCCTGCAGGCGTTGCAAAGGTTTAAAATCCGTTATGCAGGATATGCCTGTGTCCTTCTGTTCTACTTATGGATCTGGGGCAGCTTAATGTATAATTCCGGCAGAGCAATGTTCTATCCTGCAAGCGGGCTTTTGGCCAATATTTTTACCCTGCTTACTGCTATCGGCACCTACATAAAATGGGCAATCTTTCCTTTAGGCATACATAGTATCGTGCCTGATAACAGCTGTTTAGTTGTGGATAAATTTACTCCGGGAGTTTTGATGTCGTTATTATTAGCCGGTTGTTTAGTTATGCTGGCAATTAAAAAATACCCCCATGAGAAAGAAAAATCATTTTCCATATTATGGTTTTTTATCTGCCTTTTGCCGGTATATAATATCCTGCCGGTACTAAATACGATTATGGGGGGCAGATTTTTATACATACCTGTTGCCGGTATATGTTTATTGCTGGCATTATGGGTATTTCAGCTGCCCGGTATTTTAAAGAAATTTTCTTCTGCTTTAGCCATAATAATAGTACTGGTTTTTTCTTTCATTTCCTTCGGACGGAACCCGGTTTACAGGAATAATATTTCCTTATGGCAGGAAATGGTTAAATTTTATCCATCCTGCCCTGCCGCGCATAATGATTTAGGGGCGTCTTTTGAAAGCGCAGGGCTTAAGCGCCAGGCAATTTCCGAATATCAAGCAGCAATAAAACTTGACCCCGGGTATAAAAGGGCGTATTTTAACTTAGGCAACTGTTATTATAGTATGGATTTGATGCAGCAGGCATTTGCCGAATATAAAAAAGGGCTGAGTTTAGTAAAGTCAAAAAAGGATCTGGTTTTTTTGAGTACGGGCCTTGGGGTTGCTTTCCGGGCTAAGGGGCAGGGCAGAGAGGCAGAGTATTTTTTCAGGCAGGTAAAGGATTAAGGCCAATTCATGTTTTTTGGTTATATTGACCCTGGCACGGGTTTTAATATCGGTAATGCAGCGCTTCAGGCAATCGCCTTATTTTTTGTTTTTTTCGGAGTGATGCTGGCAGTATTAAAAAGGTTCCGTATTTTTTTTATCTTTGCCCTTATCGTTGCGCTAATTATAGCAGGAGTGATGATGAAAAAGCAAGGATCAAAGTTTAGCGGTAAAATAGTTATCCTGGGGTTTGACGGTTTAAGCCCGGAAATCATTGAACCGATGATTAAAGAGGGGAGCCTGCCCAATTTTTTCCGGCTGATGCAGCAAGGTTCTTACAGCCGGCTTGCGACAACCAATCCTCCTCAATCGCCGGTAGCCTGGGCTGCTTTTGCCACTGGTAAGAACCCGGGGGAAAACGGAGTATTTGATTTTATTGTCCGCGACCCAAACACTTACAAGCTGAGCCTTGCCACTGCAGATATAAATAAACTCAGGCCGGTAATAAAAACAGAGGCTTTGTGGGGTTATACTTCCAGCGCAGGGGTGCCGGCAGTAATCATTAATTGCCCGTTAACTTTTCCGCCTGATAAGATATCAGGGAAAATGCTTTCCGGGATGGGCGTGCCGGATATCCTGGGGACAGAAGGGACCTTTACATTTTATACTACTGAAATACTGCCAAAAGATAAAGATATCGGGGGAAAAGTATTTTCCCTGAAGAAAAATAATCCCCTGTTGCTGCATTTTATCGGCCCGAGGTATTCTCCTTTTGGGGGCAAGGGTGATAACTTGCAGGTTCCCTTTAAGGTAGTTTTTAAAGATAATAATACTATCATTATTGAATACCAAAAACAAAAATTTACGCTTAAACAAGGCGAATGGAGCGGATGGAAAGAAGTAACTTTTAACGCCGGACTGAAAAAAATAAAAGGCATATTGAAATTTTACCTGGTGCAGGCAAGCCCCGGGTTTAAACTGTATATCAGCCCGATAAATTTTGACCCGCGCGATCCATTGTTCCCGGTTTCCTGGCCGAAAAATTATAGTAAAGAATTAGCTGAAAATACCGGGCTTTTTTTTACACAAGGCATGCCCCTGGATACCTGGGCAGTGAATGAAGGAAGGCTGTCAGAGGATAATCTTTTAGAGCAGGCCGATGAAATTCTTCGCGAAAAAGTTGCCATTTTGAATTTTGAGCTGAAACGTTTTAAAAAAGGAGTATTTTTTTATTACTTAGGCCTGACTGATTCTATCCAGCATATGTTTTGGCGCGATCAAGGCGATAAAGAAGCAAAATTCCAAGGGGCAATCAGGGATTGGTATAAAAAAATGGACAAGGTATTAGGCAGAGTAATGCAGGAGTTAGATAAACAAGATACCCTGATTGTTTTGTCTGATCACGGTTTTACTGCTTTCAAAAGGGCAGTGCATATTAATAGCTGGCTGAGGGATAATGGATATTTATATTTAAATAATCCTGGCCAGGCAACGGGGAAGGAACTATTACAGGATGTTGATTGGCTGAAGACTAAAGCTTATGCAATTGGTTTTGGAGCTATCTATATTAATCAGCAAGGCAGGGAGCTTAAAGGGATAGTTAATCCGGGTAAAGATGCAGAGGGATTGAAACAGGAAATTTCCAGGAAATTAGAGCAATGGCTGGATCCAAAAGGTAATCAGAAAATAGTGCGCAGAGTTTATGACGCAGCAGAGATTTTTCGCGGCAAGTATGCGCAAGCTGCACCGGACCTCTATATAGGCTTTAATCATGGCTACCGTGCTTCCTGGCAAACAGCTTTGGGTGCAGCGCCGGATGCGCAGATTGAAGAGAATTCTAAAAATTGGTCCGGCGATCACCTTGTTGATCCTGAACTTGTGCCGGGGGTAATATTCAGCAGCCGTAAGATTGTCAGGCAAAAACCGTCTATCTACGATATATTGCCCACGGTATTAAAAATAATCGGATATAATGAAGAAAAACTGAAAAAATGCGGCTTGCAAGGAGACGTGTTATTCAGTGATGATGCCTATTCCCAGTAGGCTGTTTTTACTTTCAACCACAAATCGCCCCAATTCTTCAATAAAAGAAAAATTTTCCATGAGCAGAGGCTGTTTTGTTTCCCAGCTGACCTGAGCCACTTCGTTTAACCTTAATTCTTTTGATTCTTTTGCCAGCATTGCCAGAGTGGTGGAATTAATCCGTTGGGTAATCTTTTCAACGCTGCAGCAGGCTTCCTGTGCCAGGATCCTTAAGAAAGCATGCCGTTGCGTTCTTAGCGGTTTAGCGGATAACCAGAAAATACGGGAATTGAATTTATGCCTTGGCATAAGAGGGGAAGCTGGATGTGAAATAATCCCGCCCCGGCGTATATGCAAAGCAGGCCTGATGATTAAGCCGATACTTTCTCCGGCAGCAGCGCGGGCGCGCTTTTCTTTATACACACGGATAGCTTTAATTTTTATTTTTTTAAAAGATGGCATAACCACGGCACGCTGGTTTTTTTTGATAGAGCCGGAGAGCACTTTCCCCAAAATAATTTTTTCTTTTCCACTTTGGTATGTATCCTGCACGCAGAATCTCAAAGGTTTTTTCCCTTCTTTTTGCGCTGGCTGCATGTTATCCAGGGCCTGCAGTAAAAATTCACCCCTGTACCACGGCATGCGTTTTGAAAGGGAAACAATATTTTCTCCTTCTTTGGCTGAGAGCGGTATGACGCAATAAGGCCTGATGCCCAGAGCCTTCAAAAAACTTAAAAGCCGTGCATTCAGTTTTTTAAAATCTTTAAATCTGTAATCCAGCAAATCCATTTTATTTAATACTACGATCAGCTGTTTTATTCCCAGCATTTTAATCAGGTAAGCATGGCGGCGGGTTTGTTCTTTCAGGCCTTGTTGAGCGTCAATAATTAATATCGCGCTTTCTGCCATACTTGCGCCGGTGAGCATATTTTTAATCAGCTCTTTATGCCCGGGAGCATCAATAAGCGTATAATTTTTTTCTTTCCATTTAAAATTAGTTTGCGTGGTATCAATGGTCATTTTCCTGCGGCGTTCTTCTTTGAGTTGATCAACGAGAAAAGCCAGCTCAAGATCCTTGCCTGATTCCCGGGCAATTTTTTCTATCTCGCTCAGCCTGGCAGCAGGCAGGGAATTGGTATCAAGTAATAACCTTCCGATGAGCGTAGATTTTCCGTGGTCAACATGACCGGCAATAACGATTTTTTTTGTTTTTTTCAGCATTTTACATATAGCCCAGGCTTCTTAAGCGCTGCATATTATAAATATCTTCTTTGTCCTGCGCGCGCCCGCTTCTTTCCGCTTCTTTAGTGGTTTTCAGTTCATGGATTATTTTTCCGATTGTATCAGCATCTGAATTAATTGGTTTGCAGCATGGCGCGCATCCGATGCTGCGGTATCTTTTTCCACCGGCGGAGAAATATAGTTTTACAGCCGGGATTTTTTCCCGTTGAATATAACGCCATACATCTAATTCGCTCCAATGCAGCATGGGATGAATGCGCAGGTGCTCTCCTTGCGCTGCGCGGGATTGGTAAAAATCCCAGATTTCTGCCGGCTGGTTCTGATAGTTCCATTTGAAATGCGCATTCCGGGGCGAGAAATAACGTTCTTTGGCGCGGATGCCGTGTTCGTCCCTGCGGATAGCCAATAGTAATGCCTTGAACCCGTATTTTTTCAGCCCGATTTTTAATGCTTCTGTTTTTAAAGAATTACAGCAGGTATATTTTGTTTGCTCAGGGGATACTTTTGCTTTCAAAGCAGGCAAGTTTTTGCAGACAATCAGGTCCAGCCCCCAGATTTTTACATATTTTTTTCGGAAAGCATAAATCTCGGGAAATTTAAAGCTGGTATCAATGTGTATGATTGGAAAAGGGATTTTTCCGAAGAATGCTTTACGGGCAATCCATAATAAGGTAGTTGAATCTTTGCCGATAGACCAAAGCAGGGCGATATTCCTGAAGCGGGCATAAGCTTCGCGCACTAAAAAAATTGTTTTATTTTCCAGTTCGCTCAGATGGTCCATATAGAGGGTTAGCCTGAGAAATTTATTTTTGCCAGCGTTATAAGCCCGAGGATGACGATAAGGATGCCGACGATTTTTTTCAGGCTGCCAGGGTTAATATTTTTTACCGTCAGTACGGCAAACGGCACTGCCAATGTAGCGGGAATGGTTAATTTCCAGACCAGCTGCCAGTCAATAAATTTGCCGTTTACACAATAGGCGATAAAACCAACCAGGCAGGTTGCTGCTTCGGCAAAAGCAGTGATGCCTACGGCATTTTTCGCGCCTACGCCTGAGATAATCTGTCCGCCCATTACCAGCGGCCCGTATCCGCCGCCGGAAATCCCCTTATTAAAAGACGCAAGAAAGCTTATTCCGGCTATTTTCGGCCAGGAAAAACGCAGCGGCCGTTTAATCGTAATGAGAATAATTATGCCCATTGCCAATACAATCAGGCCAATGTAAAGCGTAAGCAGCCATTTAGGAATTTGGATTGCGATAAGTACGGAAAATACTGCTCCGACGGAACTGACTATGCCTAAGAGCAGGGCTATTTTGAAATCAGGGGAGGAAGCCTTGAAATTCACATTGCCAACGCGGTGGTGGCACAAAACAGTCATGATATCTGTGCATAATTGCGAAATTAATATCGCCGGCACTACCTGCAGGGGCTCATAGCCCATAATAATCAGGATAGGGGCAAGTGCTGTGCCATAACCCATGCCTAGCCCTGAATCAAGGTATTCACTGATAAAAGCAATTATTCCAACCAGCAAAGATTCCTCCGCTTTGTGTTTATTTGATTATACACTAAACTTGATTTAGGTGGTATAATAAAAATCCCATGCAGAAAAAAATATTAAAAAACAAAATAATTTATCTGATATCGGCGATTTTCTTGGTTATTGCCGGATTGCTTATCCGCGGCTGCTATCTTAACAATACAGGCAATAAAATTGCCTTATTTTGCCTTGATGGCGCGACTTGGACTTTAATGCAGCCGCTGCTTGATAAGGGCGAACTTCCAAACTTTGCCTGGTTAGTAAATAATGGCGTGCACGGGGAGTTATTTTCCAAGGATGCTTTTTCTCCTCCCTGCTGGACCACAATAGCAACAGGCAAAGTAAAAGAGAAGCACGGGGTAAATAATTTTTCCCAAGGCCGCAACAAAAAAGTAAGGTATCTTTGGAATATCCTCTCAGATTATAATATTAAAGTAGGCGTATTTGACTGGTTATTGAATTCGTGCGAAAAGGTTAATGGAGCCGCTTATAGCAGCAACTACCATAAAAAAATAGTTTGTTCTTATCCTCCTTCTGTTGAAAAGGAAGTTGCGCGGAATTTTACTATGTACCCTTTTGCAGACTGGCATTCAGAAGAGGTATACAAACTTATGGCTATTTCCGACGCCAATATCCATATTTTGAATACATTTCTAATAAACAAATTTAATCCTGATTTTTTAGCCATGGGTTTTTACGGAACGGATGTATACCAGCACCGCTATTGGAGCGCATTAGAGCCGGAATATTTTGATATTGATCGTGAAGAGGTGGAAGAGAAAGGTAAACTGATTACCGGTTATTATAAAAAAATAGATAAATTGCTGGAAGAATTTATAGAAGGCGGGTATACAATTATTTTTGTTTCTGACCATGGCGCCTGCCGTAATGACCTTAGGTCAGGACCGCGGATTATAAAGTATTATCAGGTTTGTTCAGATAAACAGCATGTAAATTTTTTGATGAATATTTTGCTGGAGAAATTAAATTTTTTGGTTTTTATCCCTAAGCCGGAAGGAGGCGCTACGGTTGATTTTATGCAGAGTAAGGCATATTATTATAATAGCCTTGAAAGCGGGGAGAAAGGAATAAAAATAAACAGGCAAGTTGTGCCAGAAAAGGAAATTCCCGGGATACAGGATAAAATATACCTGTTGCTGAAAAATGCGCGTTTTGAAACAGGCGAGAAAGTATTTTCAGAAGTCAGTAAAAATCCCGTTGGCAGGCCAGGCGGCCTTCCGGATATAACCTTCGAGCTGAGTTTGGTTTTTCAGCGTGAAAATCTATCTTTGGAAGAGATAGGCAGCGACCATCAGCATATCTCAGCCCGGGTATTTGGACGGGGCAGGAAAGAATTAAAAAATATTATCATCGAAGGCAGGAAATATCAATTATCCGATTTTATTGATTATTCACGAGACGGAGTGCACGAGCATGAGGGCGTGTTAATTATGGCAGGTAAAAATATCAATGAAGGGAAATTTATTCAGGGCGCGCGTTTAGAAGATATTACTCCTACAATTCTTTATCTTTCAGGCCTGCCTGCAGCGCAGGATATGGACGGAACAATATTGCTTCAAGCCATTGATGCGGATTTTTTAAGGAAACACCCTCCAAAATTTATCAACACATACGAATCTAAGAGCGGTAAGGATAAGATTACGGATGATTCTGCGATTGACATCACAATAGATAAAGAAACTCTGCGCAGCTTAGGTTATGCTCAATAAGTGCTTTATCCTGAGGCCATAAAGATTAGGCCCATTGTCTGTCTAAGTTTCTATATTGCACTGCCTCTGAAATGTGCTCTGCCAAGATAATTTCAGAACCTGCCATATCTGCAATTGTGCGTGCAACCTTGAGTATTTTATCATAAGCCCTGCCGGAAAATCCCAAGTCAGTCATTGCCAGGCGGAGTAAATTTTTTGCCCCGTCGTCCAATATGCAGTATTTTTTAATTAATCTAGAATTCATCCGGGCATTATAAAAAATCCCTTCATGCCTGAAACGTTCCCTTTGAATCAGCCGGGTTTTTTCTACCCGTGTTTTAATTGCCGCGGATCTTTCCGCGTCTTTTGTATCAGCCAGTTCTTTGTATTGTATTGAGGGTAATTCGATATGGATATCAATCCTGTCAAGCAACGGCCCGGAAATTTTAGCGATATAATTCTGAATTTTATTCGGGTTGCAGCGGCAGTGTTTTCTGGGGTCTGTATAGTAGCCGCAGGGGCAGGGGTTCATTGCGCAGGCGAGCATGAAAGATGCCGGGAAAAGCAAAGATCTGATAATCCGCGAGATGCGGATAGAGCCGTCTTCCAGCGGCTGGCGCAGCGCCTCTAAACAGTTGCGCTGGAATTCCGGTAATTCATCCAAAAATAAAACACCCTGATGTGCAAGGCTGATTTCTCCGGGCCGCGGTATGGAGCCCCCGCCGATTAAAGCAATATCTGAGATAGTGTGGTGCGGGTCGCGGAACGGCCGTAAAGTTATAATACCCTGTTGCAGCGGCAATGTTCCCATTACCGAGTGGATTTTGGTTATCTCCAGGCTTTCTTTTAAAGTTAAATCAGGCATAATTGTGGGGATTCTTTTAGCAAGCATAGTTTTTCCGCTTCCCGGCGGACCGATCATCAGGATATTATGCCCGCCGCTGACTGCTACCTCAATTGCCCTTTTAGCTGAATGCTGGCCTTTAACTTCGCAAAAATCAACCGAATAATCGCAATCATGCTGCAGCAAAGCAGCCCTGTCAATGGATAACGGCGGAGTAAATTCCGGATTATTCAAAAATTCCACAGTTTCTTTTAATGACTTGAGCGGCCAGATAAAAACATCAGAGGCGATTCCTGCTTCTTTGGCATTTGCCTGCGGCAGGATAATTTTTTTCAGGTTATACTTTGCCGCGCTGATTGCAATAGGCAGAGCCCCTTGTATTTGCCTTAATTGCCCGTCTAGAGATAACTCTCCCAGTACGCAGAATTCTTTTAGCCGGCAGCTGTTAATCTGCTCTGTAGCAGCGAGAATACCCAGGGCAATACCCAGGTCAAAGCATGCGCCCTCTTTCTTAATATCAGAAGGCGCAAGGCTGATGGTTATTCTTTCCTGCGGCCAGTCAAAACCGGAGTTTTTAATTGCTGATTTGACGCGTTCTTTGCTTTCTCTGATTGCCGTGTCAGCTAAGCCGACTACTGTTACTGCCGGAAGCCCCCGGGAGACGTCTATTTCTATCTCTATCGGATAGGCTTCAATGCCTAACAAGCCGAAACTTAATATTTTTGCCAACATTCCAGGCTCCTTTCGTTTTTTACTCTCCATTGTAATAGACGCAATAACAATCTAAATCTAACAAAAAAACTTGCAATTTAGCCTGTCCGGCCTATAATATATAGCTTAAGGAGGAGGGGATGTTTAAGAATAAGAAAACTGTCCTGATTATTGCCCTTTTAGCGGGAATCAGCATATTTAGCGCCTATAAATATGTCATTACCCTGCGGGAGAAATATGCTCTCACCAATGAGATTGGGCGGATTAAACAGCAGATAGATAATTTGGAAAAAGAGAAACAAAACTTGTTGCAAACATTAGAGAAAGAAAAAACCTGGCAGGAAAAATTACGGCAGGAAAGCTTGCTTTTGAAAGAGAATCTCCGGATGAATCACAGCAGGTTGGCAAAAATTCACCAGGACCTGGCTGCCAGCCAGAAAAATGTTGAACAATTAAATATTCAGGTTTCTGCTTTACAGGCAGAAGCCGCAGTGATGAAAACAGAGAACGAAAAATTAAAAACAGACTTTTCAGTATTGTCTAAGGAAAATGAGGATTTTAAGGCACGTTTTAATTCTATTCCTGGCTTAAAGGAAGCTATCAGGAATCTTAAGAGGCATGGCAGCCAGCCGCTGAAGCCTGCTGAGGGCAATCAGGGCTTTGTTGTCAAAGACGGAAAAACTACTTTCCCCACAAAGGTAATCATTGAAGTTAATCCTGCCGCAAATAAATAAATGGAAAAGGTATTTGCAGAGATAGCAAGAAATAAAATTTTTCTTACCACTCTTCTGACTTGGGCGATTGCCCAGACAATTAAAGTGGTAATCGGCATCATTCGCCAGAAGAGGTTTGATTTCCGCTGGTTTGTCGGTACCGGAGGCATGCCTTCGTCGCATGCTGCCGGCGCCTCCTGTTTAGCCACAGCAGCAGGGATTGAATACGGTTTTGACAGCGCATATTTTGCTCTGGCTGCTGCTTTTGCCATTGTGGTAATGTTTGATGCGCAGGGCGTGCGGCGCGCCAGCGGCAAACAGGCGCATATTTTGAATAAAATAATGGATGATATTTACTGGCAGGGAAAAGTCCACGAAGGCCGCTTGCGTGAACTGATTGGCCATACGCCGGTGGAAGTAATTGCCGGTTTTCTTTTAGGCGTGGTTATTGCCTGCATGGCTTATTAATTTTTAATTTTTTAAGGAGGTAGCAAAGAAAGTGAACAAAAAATTAGCCTTAATTTTAGCAGGGGTTATTTTTATTTTAGTGGCAGGGGTTATGTTTTTTAAAGGGCATCATAAGACCTCCGCCGGTTTACAGGCAGGAGATGCCCAATCCGGCACTGCTTCTGCATTATTATCTGAAGCAAAGGGCCTGGAAAGTAAAGGCGATGCACAGGCAGCAAAAGAGGCTTACCAGAAATTAGTTGCTGATTTTTCTAATTCCGGCGAAGTAATGAACTGGCAGAAAAAAATTGAGAATTTAAACATAAAATTATTATTCTCGCCCGCGATTACCCCTAAAAGTACTTCCTATGAAATAAAAACCGGCGATACTCTGGGGAAAATTGCCAGGGAATTTAAAACTACCGTCGAGCTGATTAAAAAGAGCAATAATCTTACTGAGGATAAAATCCTGCCGGGTAGAAAAATCAAAGTCTGGAATGCCCCTTTTAATATACTGGTGGATAAATCGCAGAACATCCTGATTTTAAAAACCGATGATGAGATAGTCAAAACTTACATAGTTTCTACGGGCGCAAATAACTGCACACCTGTGGGGACTTTCAGGATTGTGAATAAGCTGGTTAATCCCACATGGTATAAGGCAGGGGCAGTGGTTCCTGCCAGCAGCCCGGAGAATGTCCTGGGTACACGCTGGATGGGATTTAACCTGCCTGGTTATGGAATCCACGGCACTACTGAGCCGCAAAACCTGGGCAAACAAGTTACTCAGGGTTGTGTGCGCCTGGGCAATCAGGATGTTGAAGAATTATATGCAATTGTTCCTATTGGCACAGAAGTTACAGTTGTTGATTAGCGTTGACCCACAATTCATATGGCCGGATTAGATTTTGAAAAACCAATTACAGAATTAGAGAAAAAAATCCAGGAGTTAAAAGGTTTTACTTCTGATAAGCGGATTGATTTATCTTCGGAAGTCAGGCGGCTGGAAGATAAACTGGAGCATCTTAAGGTTGATGTTTACGGGAACCTTACGCCATGGCAGAGGGTGCAGCTTGCCCGGCATCCGCAGCGTCCTTATACCTTAGATTATATTAATCTGATCTTTACGGATTTTATGGAATTGCATGGCGACCGGGTTTTTTCCGAGGACCGCGCGATTGTCTGCGGTTTTGCCAAATTAGATAACCAAAAAGTTATGGTGATGGGGCATCAAAAGGGGCGTGATACCAAGGAAAACCTGCGGCGTAATTTCGGCTGCGCGCATCCTGAAGGTTACCGTAAGGCGCTGCGTATGATGCAGCTGGCAGAAAGATTTAACCTGCCGGTAGTAATATTTATTGATACTCCGGGCGCATACCCGGGCTTAGGCGCGGAGGAAAGAGGCCAGGCACAGGCAATCGCCTTAAATTTAAGGGAGATGGTGCGCGTGGCAACGCCGATTGTGGCAACAGTAATCGGCGAAGGCGGCTCAGGCGGTGCTTTGGGTATAGGGATAGCTGACAGAGTCTGCGTTCTGGAAAATGCTTATTATTCTGTAATTTCTCCTGAAGGGTGCGCTGCTATTTTATGGAAAAGCGGGGTAAAGGCGCCGGATGCCGCCAGTGTACTTAAATTGACCGGGGAAGATTTGTTAAAAATGGGGATTATTGACGAAGTGATCCCCGAGCCATTGGGCGGTGCGCATCGCTCGCCCGAAAAAATAGCACAAACTCTTAAAGAAACAATTAAGCGCCACCTTAAAGAATTATCTGCTAAAAGTACGGATAAGCTTTTGGAATCAAGGTACGATAAATTCAGAAAAATAGGCGTAACCGGATGATTGAACACGAAATTATCTTATTAGGCCTGCTCAAAGAAAGCCCCAAGCACGGCTACGAAATCAAAAAGAAAATTAAAGAGATTCTTTCTCTTTTTGCCGGAGTTGAATTAAAATCTGTTTATTATCCCCTGAAAATACTGGAACAAAAAGGGCTGGTAGTAAAACGTAAGAGCAAGCCGAGCAAGCGGCCGGAGCGTTTTGTTTACGAACTGACTCCTAAGGGGGAATTGCGCTTTCAGACACTCTTGGGAGAAAGCTTTCTGAATTTTAAAAGGCCGGAGTTTAGCCTCGACCTGAGCTTATTTTTTCTGAATTATATAAACCCTAAATTCGCCAAGCGCCGGCTGCGCGCACGGCTGAATGTTTTGGAAAAGCTCGCCGTTGATATGAAGCAGATGATTGAAACATTAACAAAGAAACGGCCTCCTGCCTGGGTGCATATCCTGGAACATAACCTTCAGATGGTGGAAACCGAATCTAAATTTCTCTCCGGATTAATTCAAACACTCTAACCTTTTTACTTGACAAATATTTTTTTAAGGTTATACTTAACTATATTAATAGTTAATATAGTTAACCATTTAGGTGCTTAAATATGTCTACACTCAGCTTAGCCCAGTTTGCCGATAAGATGGGCGAGATTATGCCGGTCTTGATGAAGTCTTTTTCCAAGTGTATGTCCGGGCAGTTAATTAAAGAAAAAATTACCCTGCCGCAGGTTATGGTATTGCATTTTCTGGAAGCGGAAAAAGAAGCAATGATGAAGGATCTGGCACATTTTATGGGCGTAACGCTGCCGGCAATGACTGGGATTATTGAAAGAATGGTCAGGGACGGTTATTGCCTGAGGATATATGATAAGAGCGACCGCCGGATTATCAAAATTAAATTAACCGTAAAAGGGGATGGGTTAGTGAAAAGGATCAATGCGTTGAAGAGCCAGATGCTGATTAAAATTTTCGGTAAGATTTCAGAGTCGGACAGGCAGGATTATTTACGTATCTTATTGCAAATAAAAGAGATTTTGCTCAAGGAAAATACTGTTTAGATTAAAAAATGTATAAGTTAGCTTTAATAATATTTTTAAATACCTTATTGCTCTGCGCTGGATTTTCTCAGGCTTTTGCTGCCGGCAGCAGCCTTGACCAGGAGTTGCGCGTAAGAGAAATAGAAAAAGCTGTATTTATGGCCAGCGGCAGCCAGGAGCGGGTATTAAAAATCGGCATGGTTGACTGCCTGCTTTATTCTTTAAAAAATAATTCTGAAATTTTAGTGAAAAAGATTGAGCCGCGGATTAAGGAAGGCGATGTGGGGATTGCCCGTGCGGATTTTGAGCCGGCATTTAGCGGCGAATATACAGTAGAAGATAATACTGAATTGGCAGGAAATATCCTCCAGGGTGCCACTGTTTTTAATTCTTTGGATATGAATTTTAATGCCGGCGTTGCCGGGAAATTGGTTACCGGTACGGAATATAATATTGAATTTTTGAATGAGAGGTATAACAGTGATTCAACATTTCAGGTTTTTCGGCCTTATTATGTTGCCAACCCTAAAATTACAATTACCCAGCCGCTTTTCCGGAATTTTGGGATTTTAGTTAACCGGGCGGATATTATTATTGCCCAGAATAATAAAGCGCAGTCAGAAAAATCTTTTAAGGATACGGCAATTACCGAAATCAGCCGGGCAAAAACTGCTTACTATAATTATTTTTACTCGCTTGAGAATTATGCGATTGACAAACTTGCTTTAGGGCGGACGCTCAGCCTGCTGGAAATCAATAAGGAGCGTTATGCAAAAGGCCTGATCAGTTCAGTAGATTTATTAGAAACCGAGGCTGCGGCAGCAAGCAGGGAAAAAGCTGTAGTTGCTTCAGAAGCAGCAATAAGAAAAGCCGAAGACGAGCTTAAGATTGTTACTAATCTTGTAGATGACCCGGAAGTTTGGAACGCGAAAATAGTATTATTGGACAAGCCTGAATTCAAGCAGGAGAAAATAGAACTTATGCAGTGCCTGAAAAATGCTTTTGATTTCCGGCCGGATTACCAGTCCGCGAAGATTGACCTGAAGAGCAGGGATATAAAAATTAAGGTAGCGCAGAATGCGCTTTTGCCGACGGTTGATTTAACCGGCAGCTACGGCCTGAACGGCCTGGAGAAAAGCTATGACAGGGCTTTGCAGAATGCCAATACTAATTATATTGACTGGATGGCAGGAGTAAAAGTAACTGTGCCTTGGGGCGGCGGAGAACGGGCAGCATACGACCAGAGAAAGATGGAAAAAGCCCAGGCGCTGTTGAGTTTTCAGAGGCTGGAGCAGGATATTATATTAGAGATAAGGGATAAAGTAAGAGAAGTATTCGTGCAGGAACGCCAGATTGCGGTAGCCAGGCTTGCGAAAGAAAAAGAAACCCAAAATTATGATGCTCAGCAGGAACGTTATGCGGCAGGCCAGGTGTCTACGCACGATATACTGGATTATCAGGATAAGTTATCTCAGGCTGAGCTGGATTATGCCAAGGCATTAATAGACTATAATATTTCTTTGGTGAATCTGGATAAATCACAGGGCTTGACTTTAGCCAGGAATAATATTAAATTGGAGGAATAATGTTAAGACCAAAGGCCAAAAGCCATAGACCGCATGCCGGAATAATCATTGTTTTGTTTATGGTGTTGGTTATTTCAGGCTGTCAGAAGCAGGATAATAAAACTGCTGGAAAAGAAGTGATTCCTGTGAAAGTCTCCAGGGTGGAATTGCGCAATCTTAAAGAAACAATTGATTATATAGGCAATATTGAAGGGCAGGAAGAAGCAGTAATTTATCCTAAAGTCAACGGCAAGATCATTGAAAAAGTCAAAGAGGACGGAAGCCCGGTTTCCAAAGGCGAAATAATTGCCTATATTGACCGCGACGAAGTGGGTTTTAAATTTGAAAAGGCGCCCGTAGAAAGCCCGATTGCCGGGATTATCGGCCGTGTATATGTGGATATCGGAGAAAATGTCACTACCCAAACGCCGATTGCTTTAGTAGTAGATATGAGGCGGATGGAAATAGATTTGGATATCCCGGAAAAATATTATGCCAAAGTTGCTATTGGACAGAATGCTACTATTAGCGTTGATACTTATCCGGATGAAAAATTCAGCGGGCAGGTAGCTAAAATCAGCCCGGTAGTGGATTTAGCTACGCGCTCAGCGCCGATTGAAATTTTAATTGATAACCCGGAACAGAAACTACACTCCGGAATGTTTGCCAAGGTGAAATTAGTTATTTCCGAACATAAAGATGTGCCCATAATTTTAAAAGAAGCAGTGATGGGCAAAGAGCCGGATCTCTATGTTTATGTGATAGAGGGTAACAAGGCGATTTTAAGAAAAATAAATTTAGGCATTCGCCAGGATGCGCAGTATGAGGTTAGAGAGGGCCTGAAACAGGGGGACCTTGTGGTGATCGTAGGCCAACAAAGGCTTTATGAAGGAGCACAAGTAGCTATGGAGGAAGAAAAGAAATGAACCTTCCTGAATTCGGCGTAAAGCGGCCGGTTAGTAATTTGATGATTTTCTGCGCGATTCTGGTGCTTGCTTTTTACAGCCTTACTCGTATCGGCATTGACAGTATGCCTGAAATTGAGCCGCCGTCAATCAGCGTTATTTCTACTTACCCCGGAGCCAGCCCGGAAGACGTTGAAACAAAAGTTACTGAAGTGCTGGAAAACCAGCTTGCCACAACTCCCGGGTTGGAAAAAATTACTTCTAGCTCTTCAGAAGGTTCATCTAGCATCAGGCTGAAATTTATCTGGGGCACTAACCTGGATGAAGCATCTAATGATATACGCGACCGGATTGATTTAGCCAAGCGGTTCCTGCCGGACATTCCGGATGAGATGGAAAACCCGATTATTTTTAAATTTAATAGTGCAAACATTCCGATTATCTACTTTGGTTTTACCGCCAAACAGACATACCCTGAACTGTATGATTTAATTGATGAAAGAGTCGGAGATGCCCTGCGCCAGCTGCCCGGGGTAGGCACAGTGCAAATTCAGGGTGGAGGCCTGGAGCGGCAGATTAATATCTGGGTGGATAAATCGCGGCTTGAAGGGTATGGTTTTTCCATTATTGATATCCAGAATGCCCTGGAGCGGGAAAATATTACGCAGCCCATTGGAGATTTAAAAACCGGCTTAACTGATTATCTGGTGCGCTTACCCGGTGAATTTGCCTCACCTGAAGAAATAAACCTGGTAATTTTAGGCAAGCGCGGGGATAAGTTAATTTACCTGCGAGATGTTGCCCGCGTAGAAGACAGTTTTAAAGAAGTTACCAGCCTTGTGCGGGTGGATAAGCAGCGCGGGCTGATGATGATGGTGCAAAAACAGAGCGGCACCAATACCGTGGAAGTTGCGCAGAGAGTGAAACAGCGCATGGAAGAATTAAAAAGCATACTTCCGGCAGATGTGAGAGTAGTCACTATTTTTGATACATCCAAAGATATCATTACTTCTCTAAATTCGCTTAAGTCTACGGTTTACCTCGCGGTCACTTTAGTAATTTTTGTGGTTTGGTTTTTCCTGCGCCAATTCGCTCCGAGCATGATTATCGCTTTGACCATTCCCTTTTCTTTATTAATCAGTTTTATTTATCTTTTTTTAACCGGCAAGACCGTTAATACCATTAGTTTATCTTCCATAGCCATTGCTTCCGGCATGGTTGTAGATAATGCAATTGTTGTTGTAGACAATGTTTACCGGCATTTTGAACGCGGCCAGCGGCCTCAGGAAGCGGCAATTTTCGGCACCTCAGAAATGTTTCTTTCTATCGCCGCGTCTACTCTTACTACTGTCGTCGTATTCATGCCGATGTTATTTATCCCCGGGGTGGTTGGTGTTATCTTTGGAGAATTAGCGGTAATTATCATTGTTACGCTTTTAGCATCATTATTTACTGCCGCGACTTTCAGCCCGATGCTTTGCTCAAAATGGCTGCATTTTGATTATAATACCGGGAAAAGCAAGTCAAAAATATTTTCGCGGTTTTATGATTTTTCGGAACATATGTTTAAGGCCTGGGAAGTGTCTTACGGAAAACTCCTGGGTTGGTCCCTGAGGCATAAAAAAACAATAATCATCGGTTTTTCCCTGGCATTTGTTTTCAGCCTGAGCTTGACACGTTTTGTGGGAAACGAATTTATTCCGGAAGAAGATACCGGAGATGTGCGGATTAATATTAATCTTGCCGTCGGGACAAGGGTAGAGGAGACCGATAGAATCGCCCGGCGCATCGAGGACTTGCTGGCTCAGGATGTCCCGGAAGCAGAATATTACTATGCCAGAATGGGCGCGGCCAGAGGCATGGGCAGGGCATTCGGCGGAGCGCAGGGATCGCATACCATTGCTGCCGGAGCAAAACTGGTGGTGAAGACTAAGAGAAAGCGTTCGGTTACTGAAGTTGCGCAGTCAATCAGGAATAAGATAAAAAATATTCCCGGTGTAATTAAAACAGATATATCAACAGGTAATCCTATCGGCCGCCTGATTACCGGCGGCGGCGGCAAGGCTGTGCAGCTGGAAATTATCGGACATTCCTTTGAGGCAACTGATGCTTTGGCGGAAAAAATCAAAGCGATTATGGAAAAAATACCCGGGGCTACTGATGTGGCAATTTCCCGCGAATTTAAAATGCCGGAAATAAGAATTGAAGTTGACCGCCAGAAATCAGTGGCGTTGGGTTTAGATATGACTACAATTTCAGATACTTTAAAGACTTTTATCCAGGGATCAACTGCAACCAAATACCGCGAAAAAGGCCAGACTTATGATATTTATGTGCGGCTGGAAGAAGCTTCCCGGGCAAATATTGAGGATATTGAAAATCTTTCCATTGTCGCGCCGCTGCCCGAAGAAAAAACTTCATTTGTTGCTTTAGCAGACGCTGATTCGTTAAAAGGCGTTTCCCGCAAGCACATTAAACTATCCAATATCGCTAAAATTTATGAGACTCTTGGGCCGCAGGATATTGACCGGAAAAACCGCGAGAGGGTTGTGCAGGTAGAATGCAATGCTTTTAAGCGTTCTTCCGGAAAGATCGTCGAGGATTTGGAAAAAGAATTAAGCAAATTGGTTTTACCAAGCGGTATAACGATTAATATCGGAGGCGAAGCAGAAGAGCAGAGGAAAGCTTTTAAAGACTTGTCAATGTTATTGCTGCTCGGGGTTGCTCTGGTTTATATGGTTATGGCAGCGCAGTTTGAATCGCTCCTGGATCCTTTTATTATTATGTTTGCCATACCCTTTACATTTATCGGCGTAATATTAGGTTTTATTCTCACCAATACTACGTTAAGCATTGTGACCTTTTTGGGAATTGTTATGTTAATGGGTATTGTGGTGAATAATGCCATTGTTTTAATCAGTTATATCCAGATTCTTCGCGCCCGGGGTTTAGCCATGTATGAGGCAGTTACTACTGCCGGCAGGGAAAGGCTAAGGCCGATACTCATGACTACAATTACTACCTTAGTCGGCTTGCTGCCATTAGCTATTTCAAGAGGAGAAGGATCGGAGGTCTGGCAGCCGCTGGGGATTACAATGATCGGCGGGCTGGCAGTTTCAACTTTTATTACCCTGCTTTTTGTACCGACGGTTTACGCATTATTCCATAGAAAAGCTGTTTTAGCAGAAGGGAAAAAATGAAATGCCTAAAATGGTAATGGTTGCTTATAATGAAGCGGTTGATATGGAAGTAATGGAAGCACTGGAAAATTGCTGCCTGAAAAATTATACTAAAGTAATGGGGGTATTTGGCCGCGGTGAAACTTCCGGCACGCATTTAGGCAATGATGTCTGGCCGGGGAGGAATAACCTGCTTTATGTGGCATGCGAAGATAAAGCAGCAAAGCAACTGGTTTCCATAGTAAAAGAACTAAGAAAAAAATTAGGTAAAGAAGGCATCAAAGCCTTTATCCTGCCGCTGGAAGAAATTACTTAACCCTAATAAAATCAACAGAATTTTTCTTGACAAGAATAGTTTTTTCTCTATAATAACTAATAAAATTAAAATAGTAAAATTTTACTATATTGGAGGTTATTGGCATGGAGTGGAATGCGCTTGTGCAGGAAAAATTCAAGGCAATGATTGTTAAAATCCCGGTTTTTCACCGGGGGATCACTGAAAATGCCGTAACTCTGCGGGCAGAAGAAAACGCTAAACTGAGAAGCGCTCTGAGGGTAGAGGAAGTTGATGTAGTGAGTGCTTTTTTTACCGACGTGCCCAGCCCTTTTTACAGCATGATGATCAGGCTGCTTGATCAGGCAGGATTTGATTATAAAAAATACGGTTTTCCCAGGAATGGCGCGAAGAAATCATGAGAATTGCGGTAATCGGCGCAGGCGCCATCGGAAGCCTGGTTGCAGCATATTTGAAACTTAAAGGCAAAGAAGTATCTTTAATCGGCACTCCGGAGTCAGTCAAGGCAATCAGGCAGAATCACCTTGAAATCAGCGGAGCCAGGGGAAAATTTAAAGTTTCCATTGATATTGATACAGAGCTGAAATCACAGCCTGGCCTGGTAATTTTGGCCACCAAAACCCAGGACCTGGAAAATGCGATAAGAAGCAATTTTAGTTTTCTCCAAAAGGCGATTATTCTGACCACGCAGAACGGCATACAGGCAGACGGTATAGCCAGCAGTTATATTCCCGCAGAAAATATTGTCTCCAGTATTATTATGTTTGGGGCAACTTACCTTGAGCCGGGCAAAGTAGTGCATAATTTTGAAGGCTCATGGATTGTCGGGAAAATTTCCGGAGGCAACGACGAGAAAGTTATAGAAATAGTGCGCCTATTGGAAAATATTTTTCCTGTGATTGCCACTGAAGAAATCCGCGGGATGAAATATTTGAAAGTTTTTGTAAACGCCAGTAACTGTATTCCGGCGATATTAGGCATGAGCATGCAAGAGGCTTTCGCGGATTTGGATACCAGCAAAATCAGCGTTGCAATCTGGAAAGAGGGGCTGGAGATTATAACTCAGGCCGGAATTAACCTGGTTTCTTTGCCGGATTTCCCTTTGGAGAGGCTGACCCGGCTTACCTCATTACCGGGGGCAGAAGCAGCAAAAATATTTTCCAGTATTATGGCCAATTTAAGCAAAGAGCCTTTATACGGCTCAATTTTACAGAGCATTAAACGCAAAAAGCCGTCGGAAATTGATTATATTAACGGTGAATTTGTGGCTCTCGCGGAAAAAAATAATTTAAAGGCTCCCTTGAATGCGAAATTAGTAGAGATGGTGCATAAAGCTGAGGCTACGGGCGAATTTTTCAGCAGGCAGGCATTATTGAAAGAAACAATAGGATTATTCAGTTAAGATGAACGAGATTAATTCTCCTTTTCCCAGATTAAAGCTCACAGTAACCGGCGTGTTCGGCGAATGCTATCACGGCTATAAAATCGGCGATGAATTGTTTTTGGAAGATTTTACCCACCCGCCGAAATTTTTCTGCCTTGGCCTGGCGCACGCATTATTCCCGGTAATTTATGCTTTAAGCTTCGGGGCAAAATTTCCTTTTCGTGACAATCAGCGTTCATTATTGATAACTTGTCCCGACGGAGGGAAGCTGGAATTTAAAGCAGAGATACTAGACAAGGACGGCAAAGTGGAAACTCTGCCTAAGGACCCGGATTTTAAAGGGCCGGCGCCCAAGAAGATGATGCTGGAAGTTGTGCAGGCAAAAGGCAAATGCGCTTTTGGTTATAAGGTTGGCGACAAATGGGAGACCACCGGTTTAAAATGCATTCCCGGTTTTTGCGGGGCAGCATTTCATTGCGCTTTCCCGGCTTTGTTTGCCTTGAATTTCGGGGCGAAGTTCTTCTTTATGCAGGACCCTAATTCCATTGACACAGTGACTTGCCCTGATGGAGGCAATATTATTTTTAAAGTTACAAGGATTGAAGATGATAAAAATTCTAAATCCTAAATCCGAAATTCTAAACAAATCCCAATTTTCCAAATCCAAAATTTTAAACTGGCTAGTTTGAAACATTTGAATTTAGAATTTGTTTAGGATTTAGATATTAGAATTTAGGATTTAACCCGAAGGAAAAAATATGGCTAAAAGGCGTGTTGTGATTACAGGATTAGGAGTAATTTCTCCCAATGGCATCGGCAAAGATAATGTTTGGAAAGCAATGTCCGAGGGTAAATCCGCGGTTAAATTGGTGGACAGTTTTGATGTGTCAATTTTTAATACTAAAATTGCCGCTGAAGTAAGAGATTATGATCCTTTTAAATTAGGCCTGACGCATGAAGAAGCCGTGCGTATGGATAGATACGTGCAGTTTGGAGTGGTTTCGGCAGACATGGCGATTAAAGACAGCAAGCTGGATTTTTCTAAAGAAGATCCCCAGCGGGTAGGCGTAAGTTTAGCTAATGCTATTTGCGGGACAAAATATATGGAAGAAGAATTCGCTTTAGTAACTGACGACGGGAAAAAACCGATTGATCCTTCAAAGGTGCGCCAGGATTTATATGATGCTGCAATGTTTAATACGCCTTCCATTGAAATTTCCGCCAGGTACGGTTTAAAAGGGATTTGCAATACTTTATCCACGGGCTGTACTGCCGGGACTGATTCTTTAGGGTTTGGCCTGGAAGTAATCCAGGATGGGGAGCAGGACATTATGATTTGCGGGGCAGCAGAAGCGCCGATTACTCCGATTACATTCGGCGCTTTTGATGTGATTAATGTTTTGGCAGTGAATAATGAATATCCTGAGAAAGCTTCGCGCCCCTTTGATAAAAAACGCAATGGGTTTGTCCTTTCAGAAGGAGCGGGTATTCTGATTCTGGAGGAATTAAACCACGCTAAAAAACGCAATGCTTATATTTATGCTGAGGTTTTGGGTTTTGGTACCAGCTGTAACGCTTTTCATATGACAGATTTACCTTCGGATGGGTCAGCTATGGTGATTTGCATTGACTTAGCGCTTAAAGATGCCGGTGTAAAACCTCAGGAAATTGATTATATTAATGC
>Ga0265297_10001323_pt1 | contig 59395 bp, 57 predicted proteins | sample Munlanlwell13791_FD_192502 | JGI IMG/M metagenome (GOLD analysis project Ga0265297, IMG submission 192502) | Leachate microbial communities from a municipal landfill in Southern Ontario, Canada - Leachate well 137-91 | ecosystem: Engineered > Solid waste > Landfill > Unclassified | place... | reverse complement strand
AGGCACAATAACATATAAAATTTTAGATATAAAATAATTGCTAAAAAATGTCTTCAATTGAAGAAATTAGAAAAATTAGGATAGAAAAACTAAAAATTTTGAAAGATGCCGGAATAAATCCTTATCCTGCTATCTCCAGAAGAGATTTTTCTTTAAAAGAAGTAGTGGAAAAATATGATTCTCTTCTTCTAAATAAAGATATTCATATTGCCGGCAGAGTGATGTCGCTTCGAGAACAGGGAGCTTTGATATTTTTAAATATTTATGATGGAACGGCCAAGTTTCAAGGTCTTATTAAAAAAGATGAAATAGGTGAAAAGGAATTTACTTTTTTTCAAAAAGTTATTGATATCGGTGATTTTATAGAAATAGGAGGTTCGCTTTTTACTACTAAGAGGGGAGAAAAAACATTGGAAATTTTGTCTTGGAAAATGCTTTCAAAAAGTCTCAGGCCTCTTCCAGAAAAATGGCACGGACTTCAAGACGAAGAAGAAAAATTCCGAAAAAGATATTTGGATATTCTTTTTAACCCTGAAGTGAAAGATATGATAGAAAAGAAAACTAAATTTTGGTCTTCCGTCAGAAACTTTTTGGTAGAAAAGGGTTTTATGGAAGTTGAAACTCCGATTTTGGAATCAGTACCAGGAGGAGCAGAAGCAAAACCTTTCATTACACATCATAACGCATTAGATCTAGAAGTTTATTTGAGAATCTCCCCAGAACTTTGGCTCAAGCGTCTTATGATTGCCGGTTTTCCAAAAGTTTTTGAAATTGGCAGAGTTTTCCGAAATGAAGGTATGGATGCTGAACACTCACAAGACTATACTCATATGGAATTTTATTCTGCTTATACTGATTACAATCAAGGAATGCAAATGATAAAAGAACTTTATAAATACGTTGCGAAAGAAACTTTTGGAACAACGAAGTTTAGCATAAAGGGATTTGATGTTGATTTTGAAAAAGAATGGGAAGTCTATGACTATGTAGAAACTATCAAGAAAATTACTGGAATAGATGTCACTTCAGTTAAATTGAAAGAAATAGAAACTAAACTTCGAGATTTAAAAGTTGAATATGACAATAAAAACGGATTCAATATAACGAGAGCAATAGATAATCTTTGGAAATATTGCAGAAAACAAATTGGTGGTCCGGGTTTCCTTATAAATGTTCCTGTGATGATGGAACCACTTGCTAAGAGGATGGAGAAAAATCAGAATTTGGTAGAAAGATTCCAAGTAATTCTTGCTGGTTCCGAAATGGGTAAAGGTTTTAGTGAACTCAATGATCCTTTGGACCAAATGGAGAGATTTGTGGATCAAGCCAAACTTAGAGAAGAAGGGGATGAGGAAGCCCAAATGACTGATGGAGAGTTTGTGGAAGCTATGGAGTACGGAATGCCTCCAACTTGTGGATTTGGCGTATCAGAAAGGTTGTTTAGTTTCCTCGTAGATAAACCAATAAAAGAATGTCAAATTTTTCCTCTTTTGAGACCTCCTAAAAATTAGAGAAAAGGTAAAAACATAAAGCCCACTTTCATAATTTATGAAAGTGGGCTTTATGTTTTTTTAATGTTTATTTTTTAAAAAAAGGATTTATCACCCTGTTGATAACTTTCTGTTGTATAGTGGGATGAAGTGTTATAAAATGCACTAGAAGTGGGATAAAGTGGTAAATTAAGAAATCCTGCCAAAACTAACATGTTAATTGGAGAATATATACATACACTAGACGATAAAAAAAGAATTTCACTCCCTGTGAAATTTAGAAAAGAAATGGGTAAAAAAATTGTAGTCACTCCCGGTCTTGATGGATGCCTTTTTGTCTTTACGCTTTCCCAATGGAAAAATATTTCAGGAAAACTTTCTGAATCATCAATGCTTCAGGCTGACAACAGAAATTTTAACAGATTTATGTTTGGAGGGGCGGTAGAAGCGGAAGTGGACGCTATTGGCAGAATGCTTTTACCAGATTTTTTAATCAAAAGGGCAAATCTTTCAAACAAAGTAGCTGTAGTAGGTGTAGAAGACAGGGTAGAAATATGGAATGAAGAAGCATGGAAAAAGTTTAGAGAAAAGGTCGAAGGAGAAGCAGACCAGCTTGCTGAAAAGCTTGGCCAGGCGGGGGCGCTTTAAAAAATGCATAAAGCGGTTCTTCTAAAAGAAACAATAGATGGACTAGATTTAAAGCCAGATTCTATCGTATTTGATGGAACTCTCGGCGCAGGTGGGCACAGTGAAGAAATATTCAAAAGATTTGGTTCAAAAGTAAAAGTAATAGCCACCGATAGAGATGTCGAAGCCATAAATAGAGCGACAGCAAAAATTTGCAAAGAAAGTTGTAATTTTCAGGCCTTTCTTTCCGATTACAGAAAAATTAATTTTGTACTTGAAAAGGTAGGTGTGAAAAATGTGAATGGAATAATTCTTGATCTCGGTCTTAGTTCCGACCAGTTGGATTCTTCAGGCAGAGGTTTTTCTTTCAAAAACAATGAACCACTTTTAATGACTTTCTCAAATGGAGCGGGTGAAGAACAGATTACGGCAAAAATAATTTTAAATTCCTGGGGAGAAGAAACATTGGCAGATATTTTTTATGGATATTCAGACGAAAAATATTCAAGAAAAATTGCAAAAGGAATTGTTACCGCAAGAAATAGGAAACCGATAGAAACAACTTCTGATTTAGTGGAAATAATAAAACACGCAGTTCCGTTTTCTTATCAGAAGGGAAAAATACACTTTGCGACAAAGACCTTTCAGGCTTTGAGAATGGCAGTAAATGACGAAGTGGAAGCGCTAAAGGAAGGATTGAATAAGAGTATAGAAGCACTTGATTGCGGTGGAAGAATAGCGGTGATTTCATTCCATAGCACTGAAGATAGGATAGTAAAAGATACCTTCAGAAAATGGCAGGAAGAAAAAAAAGGAAAAGTAATTAACAAGAAACCGATCACTGCAGGTGAGGAAGAGGTAAGAGATAATCCAAGATCACGAAGCGCAAAATTAAGAATATTTAAAAAAAATGACTAAATTAATTCAAGAACAAATCGCGAAACCAAGTAAACATTTTTTTTGGATACTAGCATCCATCTCTGTTATTATGGTGTCTATATATTTTTATTCAATTATTGAGATAACAATAAATGTTAAGGAAAATACCGTGTTGGGAGAAAAAATGTCCAATCTAAGCTTGGAAGTTAATACCTTGGAACACCAATATTTGCAATCAAAAAATTCCATAACCTTGGAAACGGCTAAAAATATTGGTTTTTCTGATAATACAAATCAAATATTTGTATCAAGAACAAAAGATATTCCATCGTTATCCTTGAATATAAATGAAATCTAGTTGTTTTACATTTAGAGTCAGAATTATTTTTGGTATCTTTGTTTCGGTGGCGGCAATATTATTTATCAGATTATATTTTCTTCAAGTTGTTCGTGGGGAATATTACAATATTATTGCTGAAGAAAGACAGGTAACAAGTGCTAGTGGTATTTTTGATAGGGGAAGTATTTCCTTTACTTCCAAGGATGATTTATTAATTTCAGCTGCATCTCTAAAAAATGAATATTCTCTTTCTATAAACCCTTCAGTTATTGAAAATTCTGAAGACGTTTATGGCAAACTTTCAAAATTACTGGATATTGATAAGACAAATTTTCTTCAAAAAGCAGGAAAGACAGGAGATCCGTATGAAGAGATAATGAAAAAAGTTCCAGAAAAAGAAGCACTCTTTATCTCTTCTATGAAAATTCCCGGTGTTTTTATAGAAATAGACAAAGCGAGATTTTATCCGGGAGGAACTCTCGCATCCAATGTTATTGGTTTTGTGGGATACAATGGAGACAAACTTGAAGGCAGATATGGTTTAGAAAAATATTATAACAATTTACTTCTAAGGTCCAGTACAGAAGTGTATGTTAATCCTTATGCGGAAATATTTTTAAACTTTAAAAAAAATATCTTTGATTCGCAAGAAGGCGATATAGTGACTTCCATAGAACCGGAAGTTCAGGGATTTTTGGAATCAAAAATTTCTGAAGTGAACAAAAAATGGAATTCAGAAAATACCGGTGGAATAATTCTCAACCCGAAGACTGGAGAAATTTATGCTATGGCTTCTGTGCCGACTTTTAATCCGAATGAATATGGAAAAGAGACAAATATCTCTCTCTTTGGAAATCCTTTAGTGAGTAATGCTTATGAAATGGGTTCTATTATAAAAGCCATAACCATGGCTTCCGGTATTGATTCTGGAGCTGTAACGGCAAAAACTACCTATGATGACAAAGGATTCCTCAATGTGGATGGATACAGAATTTCAAATTTTGATGGAAAAGGCAGAGGGGTTGTTGATATGCAAGCTGTTCTCAATAATTCCTTGAATACAGGTGTTTCCTTTGTGGAAAGTCAGATGGGAAAAGAAAAATTTACAAGATATTTCAAAAAATTTGGAATTGGCATGGAAACAGGTATTGATTTGCCAAGTGAAGCGTCAGGAAATATTGAAAATTTAAAAAGTCCGAATACGGTGGAATTTTATAATGCTTCTTTTGGGCAAGGAATTTCTATGACCCCGATTATCACCGCACGTGCGCTTTCGGTTCTTGCAAACGGAGGAAAACTTATCACTCCTCATGTTGTAAGAAAAATAAATTATAAATGGACTCTTCCAAAAAACATTTCTTATGTGAATGAGGCGGATCAAGTAATCAAGAAATCTTCAGCAGATGAGATTACGCGAATGCTCGTTGAGGTTGTAGATAAAGCTCTTTTAAACGGAAGTGTAAAAATGGAGCATTATAGCATCGCGGCAAAAACTGGTACTGCTCAGATAGCAAGACCAAAGGATGAAGGAGGAGGATATTATCCAAATAAATATTTGCACTCATTTTTTGGTTATTTTCCGGCCTATGATTCAAAATTTTTAGTTTTGCTATACACATTTGATCCAAAAGAAGTCAATTATGCTTCACAAACTTTAACTATGCCCTTTATAGACACCGCAAAGTTCCTAATTAACTATTACGAAATAGCTCCAGATAGATAAGATTATGAATTATGAGATAGCACTTTTCTCAAGTAGTTTTTGTGGTATTATTAAATTATGAAATCTTTTTTTAAAAAAATAATTTCCACCATTATCCAAACAGAGGCGAAAGCAGTTCTTAAAAAGTATAAACCAAAAATTGTTGCTGTTACCGGAAGTGTGGGAAAAACATCTACCAAGGATGCCATATATACCGCAATGTCCAGTGCTTTTTTTGTTAGGAAAAGCGAAAAAAGCTTTAATAGCGACATAGGTATTCCCCTTACTATTTTAGGATGTCAAAATGGATGGAGCGATCCTTTGATATGGATTAAAAACATTTTTCAGGGCTTATCTATTATTCTTTTTTCTGAAAAATATCCGGAATGGCTTATTCTAGAAGTCGGCGCTGACAGACCAGGAGACATCAGAGATGTAAGTAAATGGCTTAAACCTGATATAGTCGTTATTACAAAGTTTGCAAAGGTTCCTGTACACATAGAATTTTTTAATTCCAGAGAAGATCTAATAAATGAAAAATGGTTTCTTGTGAGGGCTTTAAAAAAAGGTGGAACTCTTGTAATAAATGCCGATGATGAAGATTCTTTGAAGATGAGTGAAGATTTTTCAGGACAGATTATAAAATATGGTTTTGAAATGGGAGCAGACATAAAAGCGGAAAGTCTAGATTATTTATATGATAATGAAAAAAAGACCGAGAAAGAAGTCATAGGTATTATATTTAGAATAAATTATCAAGGAGACAGTTTTCCAATGTATGTAAAAGGTTCTGTCGGACTTCCGAACGTCTATTCTGTACTTGCGTCTGTTGCTGTCGGTTTTATAAATAAAATTAATCCAGTAAAAATAAACGAAAAGATTTTAGAACATGATACTCCGAAGGGAAGAATGAAATTGATTAAAGGTATCAAAAAGTCAATAATAATAGACGATACCTACAATTCTTCTCCATTAGCTCTTTCTTCCGCTCTTCAAACTCTTAAGGATATAAAAACGAAGGGGAGAAAGATAGCTGTTTTGGGAGATATGCTTGAGCTAGGAAGACTTTCCAGCGAAGAACATTATAAAGCGGGAAAATTTGCCGGGGAATTCTGCAATTTTATTCTTACGGTTGGAATGAGATCAAGAAAAATTGGAGAGGGTGCTATTGATGTAGGACTTAATGAAAAAAACATTTTTCAATATGATGATTCAGAAAGCGCTGGAAAAGAATTTCAAAATAAGATAAAAGAAGGGGATTTGATTTTGGTAAAAGGCTCTCAATCAATGAGAATGGAAAAATTTGTTTTGGAAATTATGGCCGAACCAGAAAAAGCAGAAGAACTTTTGGTGAGACAAGAAGAGGAGTGGCTTAATAGGTAAAAGACATAAGAAAACCCCACAAGTAGGCCTGTGAAGGTTTCCTTGTGGGGTTTTGTGATTATCGTTTATTCACGATCTCTTTCGTTTTTTATAGCGTTAGTGAACAAGTGCTGGACTATGAGATATGCTATTGTCGCCAAGAGAAGTGATCTCCATGTCCAGTTTGCCCAAGCCCATCCCTGTACCCATACAACCAATACCAAACCGAAATGAATTTGCTTGGATTTTTTTAACATCCAGAACCACGTTGGATAGATATTTTCGATTTTCTTTTCCACCATTATCGCAAAAGCCTGATTGGTAGTTGCGAAGAATGAAAGGAAAAGTGTGCCAAAAACATATCCAAACACTCCGCACATATAAATAAAATACCCATAAGCAATCAGTTCTGCAAGAACTAAGATACTGAGCAATAAGCCTACTCTTTTTGTGAATTGCATCGGTTCTCTTCCTTTCATCTGGATTTTATTAGGACACTATAAAAAGATCCGAACCTCTTTTTATTTTATACCAAATCAATAGAATTTGTCAACTGTGACCCTACAGAGAATCGAACTCTGATTTGAGCCTTGAGAAGGCTCCGTCCTAACCGTTAGACGATAGGGCCGAACGAACAAAGAGAATATAACATTTATTTCTTTAATCTCAAAACAAAAAAAAAGACGCCCGGGCGATTATATCGCGGGGCGTCTTTTGGTAGAGAAGAAGTTAAGCCATACTACCTGTTTGATACCACTGAGAACTTGAATCTTCTTTTCTTGTTGCCAAAGATGATTGAATGTCAAACTCCACTAGCCGGCATATTTGACCGAACCGTGGAGGATTGAAAATATGTTGTTTTTGAAAGACACGTCTTACTGCAGCATTAACCAAAAATCCTTTTTTGACTAATGCCGCAGCTTTTTTGGCCAAAGTCTCGTTTGAGACCTCCTTCCTCATAATATTCTCCTTTCTATATTATTATTTACAACGAAAAGAACCCCTAAATATTATACTTGATATATAGAAATTGTCAAATAAAAAAGAACAGTTCTTACTTCTCATAAAAACGGCTCATTTTAGATTTTATTGGAATAATCCCTCAACTACTGCTTTTACATCACTACCGTCGGCTTTTCCTTTTAGTTCTTTCATAATTCCCGACATTAACATTCCGGATTTTGCTTTATCTGTAATTCCAAGTTCGGTTTTTTTTGCTTCGGCAATCTTTTTTATTTCTTCTTTACTCATCATTTTGGGTAAAAAGGTTTCTAAAATTCTTAATTCTGTCTGTTCATTTTCCACAAGATCCATTCGTCCTCCTTTTGTAAATTGTTCAATAGAATCTTTTCTCTGTTTAGTAAGTCTTCTTATTACGCCAAATGCATCATCATCCCCAAGTTCTTCATTTGGTTTTCTTTTTTTTGTCACAAGTTCGTTTGTAAATGACGAAAGTATATTTCGCAAAACCAAAAGACGGGTCTGATCTTTTGCGAGCATTGCTTCCTTAATTTTTTCTTTTATTTCTTTGTGTATCATAAAATTACTTTTATATAACTAATAACATTCTGATAATATCATACCTTGAAAATCTTGTCCCGTTAGAAATAGAAAATTTTAATTTTCGTAATTTCTAATGGGATGATATAATACTGATATGAGTATAGTTTATATTTTCCTAGTAATAATCTTCGTCTTACTTCTTGTTGTTGTTTGGGCGCTTCTAAAGAAAAAACCAGAAACTAAAAATGAAGATAGTATGGGCCTTAAACTTATCTTAGAACAGATAAATGAGCTCAATAGAACAGTAGATAGCAAGATAAGTGAGAGTTCAAAACATATGAATGAGTCAGTGCGGAATCAATTCAATGAATCTGCTAAGCTCATAAAAGATGTGACACAAGGACTTACAAAGCTAGATGAGACCAATAGACAAGTAGTTTCTTTTGCCGATCAGCTTCAATCGCTTCAAGATATTTTAAAAAACCCAAAGCAGAGGGGAATTCTCGGTGAATATTATCTGGAAACTCTTTTAAAAAATGTTTTACCACCGGGTAGTTATGAAATGCAATACAAACTGGGAACCGATGAAGATGACAAAGAACTCATACCGGATGCTGTCGTTTTTGTGAAGGAGAAGATTATTCCGATTGATTCAAAATTCTCGCTTGAAAATTATAATAAAATTATTGAACAAAAGGATCCAATTGAAAAAGAAAAGTTAGAAAAACTTTTTGTGAATGATTTGAAAAACAGAATTGCAGAAACGTCAAAATACATTCAGCCAAGAAAGGGAACTATGGACTTTGCTTTTATGTTTATTCCTCATGAAGCAATTTATTATGATTTACTTATAAATAAAATCGGCGCGCTAAAAGAAGAAACTGAAAGTTTGATTCAACGTGCTGCTTCAAAATACAAAGTAATTATTGTTTCGCCGACGTCGTTTCTTGCTTATTTGCAGACAGTTTTACAGGGCTTAAAAGCAATGCAAATAGAAGAGTCGGCTAAGGATATTGTGAAAAGAGTAGGGGATTTAACAGTCCACTTGAAGAAATATGCAGAAAAATATGAAAAACTCGGAAAGTCGCTTGCCACAGTTGTAAATCAATACACAGATGGCTCAAGAGAATTTAAAAAAATAGACAAAGATATTGTTAGAATTACAGAAAATGAAAAAGGATTGAAGTTTGAACCGATGGAGATAGAAAAGCCGGAGATTGAATAATAAATGATAAAAAAATAACCCCGAGTCGCGAAAGCGTGACTCGGGGTTTCTATTAACGACAACAGAAGGGATATGTTAATGCTTGGGCCAAAAAGAAACTGAATAGCGCAAATGTTATAAAAAGCCAGCCACGCACTTTCTTGCCTTGGGAAAGTCTGTAATCACCGATGCATATAATTGCCGAACAGAGCATCGCTATGATAAACCATGCAATTAAAACAAAACACGGAGGATACATTTTTATTTCTCCTTTCTGAGTTGTTGTCTGACACTTAGAACCCCTACTCAGAAGTGTACCAAAGTAAAGTAGATTTGTCAAGTATTTAATTAAACCACATTTTAATGTATTATTTCAAACATGGCTTTAAAGCAACTAAAAAACTACGACCACATAAAAATAGAGAAAAAATGGCAGGCGTATTGGGATAAGAGAAAAATCTATAAAACTGAGGATAAAGGCAACAAATCAAAAACTTATATACTTGATATGTTTCCTTATCCGTCCGGTGACGGACTCCACGTAGGTCATCCCAGGGGCTATATTGCCACCGATGTTTATTCTAGGTTCAAAAGAATGAATGGATTTAATATTTTACATCCAATGGGCTGGGATGCTTTTGGTTTACCTTTAGAAAACTATGCTATTAAAAACAAAATAAATCCAGAAATTGCGGTAAAGAAAAATATAAAGAGATTTAAAGATCAGCTTCATATGATCGGTCTTGATTATGACTGGAGTAAAGAAATAAATACTACTGATCCAAATTATTATAAATGGACACAATGGGCTTTTCTAAAAATGTTCGAGAAAGGATTAGCTTATGAATCATATGAACCGATCAATTGGTGTCCATCTTGTAAGACAGGACTTGCAAACGAGGACCTGGATGGCGATAAATGTGAAAGATGTGGAACTGTGATAGAAAAAAAGCCAATGCGTCAGTGGGTTTTAAAGATTACAAAATATGCAGAACGACTCTTGGATGGTCTCAATTCTTTGAATTGGCCCGATCATATAAAAGAACTCCAAAAGAATTGGATAGGAAAAAGTGATGGTTCGGAACTTGAATTTGAATTTGCAAACAAAGACCTGTTGGTAAAATCTATCAAAGTTTTTACCACAAGAGCCGATACTTTATTTGGTGTTACGTATGTCGTAATCGCTCCTGAAAATGAATTGGTTAAGAAACTAAAACCACAAATACAAAATTGGCCAGAGGTGGAAGAATATATTGAGGAAACTAGAAAGAAAAGTGAAATAGAAAGAACAGCAGTAAATAAGAGTAAAACAGGTACTCCACTAAAAGGTATTTTTGTAATTAATCCTACAAATGGTAACAAAGTTCCTGTATGGATTTCGGATTACGTACTTGCAAACTATGGTACCGGATGTGTGATGGCAGTTCCTGCCCACGATGATCGTGATTATGCTTTTGCAAAGAAATATAATTTGCCGATTAAGGAAGTTGTTGTTCCAAGTAGAATTGATAAAAGAAATCCGCCAGTTGATGGAAAACAAAAGATTGAAAGGAAAAATGTACAAGCTGTTGTAAAAGATCCAAAAACCGGTAAATATCTATGTCTGCATTCTAAGAAATATCACTGGAATACTTTTCCTATGGGGGGTGTTAAAGAAGGTGAAGATTTAATTGATGCGGCAAAGAGAGAAGTTGAAGAAGAAACCGGTTATATAAATCTTAAAAAAGGTACTGTGCTTGGTGGACAAGTTTATGCAGAATATTTTGCAAAACATAAAGATCAAAACAGATGTTCTTTTACTTCCCTTGTACTTTTTGAATTAGGGGGAGATGAACAGGTAGAAGTATCTGAGGAAGAGAATGAAGAAAATGATATTCTTTGGATAGAAAAAAAAGATTTAAATGTAGAATTTATGTGTCATGCGGAAATGGATATTTGGCTTGAAAGGATTAAAAACGGAGCAGATGCTTTTATTGGTGATGGTGTTTTGGTCAATTCTGAAAAATTTAATGGAATGACGAGCGAAGAAGCCAGAAGAGAAATTACAAAAAATTTTGGTCAAATAAAAATATCTTACAAACTCAAAGATTGGGTTTTCTCAAGACAGAGATATTGGGGAGAGCCGATTCCGGTAATACATTGCGAAAAATGTGGAGTTGTAGCTGTTCCTGAAAAAGATTTACCGGTTAAACTTCCCAAAGTTAAGTCTTATGAACCGTCGGGAACAGGTGAATCTCCTCTTGCCAAAATAGACAAATGGGTGAATACAAAATGTCCAAAATGTGGCGGAAAAGCCAAAAGAGAGACAAATACAATGCCTCAATGGGCTGGTTCGTCTTGGTATTATTTAAGATATATTGATCCAAAAAACAAAAAGGCACTTATTGATTCTAAAAAAGAAAAATATTGGATGCCAGTGGATATGTATGTAGGTGGAGCAGAACATGCTACAAGACATCTTATATACGCAAGATTTTGGCATAAGTTCTTGTTTGATATTAGTGTAGTAAGTGAAGAAGAACCATTTAAACAATTAAAAAATCAAGGAATGATTTTGGGTTCTGATAATAGGAAAATGAGTAAAAGGTGGGGAAATGTTGTGAACCCGGATGAAGTCGTAAAAAACGTCGGTGCAGATACTCTTCGTCTCTATGAATCTTTTATGGGGCCATTTGAACAAGAGATTGCTTGGAGTACAAACAGCATGGTTGGTTCCAGAAGATTTTTAGAAAGAGTTTGGAAGTTGCAAGAGAAAGTTGATAAAAATTTTACAGACGATAAAGAAGTGGTTTCTTTATTGCACAAAACAATAAAAAAAGTAGGGGAAGACATAGAGAGCTTTAATGCCAATACAGCCGTTTCATCAATGATGATTTTTATAAATCTCTTGGATAAACAAGAAAAAATTGGTACGGAAACTTATTCAGAATTAATCAAAATTCTTTCACCTTTTGCTCCGCATATTTGCGAAGAGATTTGGGCAAATCTGGGTAATAAAAAATCAATAGTAATTACGGTTTGGCCAAAATGGAATGCCGGTAAAATTGTCTCTGGAAAAATCAAAATGCCTATACAGATAAATGGAAAGGTAAGAGGAGTGATAGAAATTTCCGGAGACAGCGATGAAAAAGAAGTTTGTAAGATTGCTTTACAGAATGAAGACATTTCAAAATGGATAGGTGTGAACAAAATTAAGAAAACAATTTTTGTAAAGAACAAAATTATCAATTTTATAGTTTAGTTGACTTTATTATTAGGAAGTGGTATCCTTGTGATCAAGACGTTTGTTAAATTTTAATAGAAAGGTAATCCCTTTATAATTCGACGTCACTCAGACAAAATGTAAAATAAGAATTTTCCACTTTGCTCTTCGTTCGTCGAATAAATAAAAATCATATGTCAACATCTTCCATAAGTTTTAAACCAAAGCAGGTAGTAAAAAGACTCCTTTCTTCTCTTTCAGATAGATCAATAGATATTATTACAAAGAGGTATGGTCTGGGTAAAAATCCGGAACCAATGACCTTGGATGCTATTGGTAAAACGTATGGTATTACTAGAGAAAGAGTTAGACAGATAGAAAATCATGTTTTAGGCCAGATAAGAAAATCTAAGCAGTATTCAGACGAAAAGCCGGTTTTTGAGGAGATGGAAAAATTGATTCACAAACTCGGATGTATTGTTACCGAAAAAGAATTATTGGAGGAAATTTCAAAAGACGCCGGAATTCAAAGCCAAATAAATTTTATTCTGGTTCTCGGAAATTCTTTTACTAAATTTAAAGAGGATGAAGATTTTAGACACAGATGGCTTGTTGATTCTGATATCGCCGAAAAAGTTCACGCTTCTCTCAAAAAATTGTATGAAAGTTTGAAATATGATGATCTACTTTCCGAAGAAAATATTATAAAAGCCTTTTTGGGTTATATAGAAGGTGTTGCTGACCAATACAAAAGCGAAGAGATGGCCAAACGATGGCTTTCTATTTCAAAGAAACTCGGAAAAAACGCTTTGGGCGAATGGGGTAGGTCTGAATCTCCAAATATTACCACAAAAGGAATGAGAGATTATGCTTTTCTTGTCATTCGAAGGCATGGTTCCCCGATACACTTTAAAGAAGTTGCTGAAGCCATAACTCAGACTTTTAATAAAAAAGCTCATATTGCTACTACTCACAATGAGCTTATAAAAGACCCTCGATTTGTTCTTGTTGGAAGAGGACTTTATGCCTTGAAAGAATGGGGTTACACTTCTGGTGTTGTAAAGGATGTTATCAAAGGTTTGATAGAGAAAAATGGCCCAATGACCAAAGAAGAGATTATCCAAAAAGTTTTGAAAGAAAGATATGTAAAGGAAAATACGATTGTGATAAATTTACAAAATAAAAAGTATTTTAAGAAAGGAAAAGATAATAAATACGAGGTAGTTAAATAAGTTAAAAAAGAGCGGGGAAATATTCCTGAATTGATCTTAAGTTAGGGACTTAGATCATTCAGAAACATTTCCCCGCTCTTTTTTTATGTCCATAATTCTGCTGTTGGCTTTTATTCTTTTTTGGACTATAATAATAGAAATGTTTATTCAATTTTTATCTTCAATTTTTTCCGATCTATCTTTTTCTGTCTTAAAAATTTTGATGATTTTACTTCCTATAATCCTGCCTTTTATGCTTATTTATGTGTATTTTGCCTTGAGAATGCGAACTGCACAACTGAAATTCATGGATAAGACAAAGAAAGTCTTATTTGAGATAAAACTTCCAAAGGAAATAACAAAGTCTCCGGCTTCAATGGAAATTTTCTTTTCTTATTTTGCTCAAAATGGACCGAAATCTTATACGGAAGCGTTTCTTGATGGTAAGGTCAAACCATGGTTTACTTGTGAACTTGTATCAAACCAAGGAGAAATACATATTTATGTTTGGACTTGGGAGAAATACAAAAATCTACTTGAAGCGCAATTGTATGCCCAGTATCCCAACTTGGAAATTTATGTAGCGGATGATTACGCAAATAAATTTGAGTATGATCCAGATTCATATTCTTATTTTGGAATACAACATGGCTTAACCAAAGAGGATCCATATCCTATAAAAACATATATAGATTATGGACTAGATGCTGATCAAAAAGATGAATATAAGATAGACCCGATAAATTCTTTGTTTGAATTTCTTGGTTCTATGAAAAAAAATGAATATGCTTGGGTACAAATTCTTATACAAAAACACCAAGAAGAGACGAGATTTTTAAATGGCAGATGGATGGGGAAGAAAGATTGGAAAGACGATATTAAAAAAGTCGTGAAGGAATTAAAACTTAAAACTGTTCCCGATTTTATGAAAGTAGATAAGGACGATAAATTTTCGAAAATCCCGAGTCCAACTAAGGTCCAGACGGAAACCATTGCTGCTGTGGAAAGGAGTGCGAATAAAATTCCATTTGATTGCATGGTCAGGACTATGTATTTTGCCAAGAAAGAGAATTTTACCCCTCTCAATATTATTGGTTTACTTGGTTGTTTAAGATCTTTCAATTCGTCAAATCTCAACGGTTTTAGAGTAGCCAACATCACAGACACTGACGATTACCAGAAAGATTTAATTCGTCTTTTTCCTTGGTTGTTTAAAAAACACTATGAAGATGAAGTGGAATATTTCAGAAAAAGTTTATTTAATGCGTACAAATTACGTTCATATTTTCAAAATCCATACAGGTATCTCGGTCTTTCCCAACCATTTATTCTTAATACAGAAGAACTTGCCACTATTTTCCATTTTCCAAGCCATATTGTTTCTCAAACCCCAACGCTAACCAGGGTTCCATCAAAGAAATTTGAGGCTCCTTCAAATTTACCTATATAGAATATGGATCAACAAGACAACCCGAGCGGGAACATTTTTTCTCTAATTTTTAGTCGTCAAAATACTATTTTAATTGCAGAGCTTTTGTTATTAATCCTTATTTTAATCGCTTTTATAAATTTAATTATTTCTGCGCCTAAAAATTTTCCAATCGATAGCATAATAGTCATAAAGCAAGGAGAGACACTTTCTTCCACGGCCATTCTTTTGAAAGAAAAAGGAGTTATCAAATCAGAATTTTGGTTTAAAAATTTCTCTTATATTTTGGGGCGAGGGAAAATCGTGGCAGGGGATTATTATTTTACTGATTCTCAGAATCTTCTTAAAGTTATCCTCAGGTTTAAGAACGGGGAATATAATCTTACTCCTATAAAAATTTTGATTACGGAAGGATCCAATATAAAAGAAATGGCGGAAATTTTCTCCAAAAAAATTCCGTCTTTTGACAAGAAATTATTTTTAGAGATTGCTTCTCCAAAAGAAGGATATCTTTTCCCAGACACATATCTCTTTTTACCGGATCAAAAAGTGAATGATATTGTCAGTACTATGGAAAATACCTTTACAAGAAGATTGGAAAGTATAAAAGGTAGTATCTCTGTTTTTCAGAAACCGTTAAGTGATATTATAAAAATGGCTTCAATACTAGAAGGGGAAGCCAGAACGACTGAAACGAGAAGGATTATTGCTGGGATACTTTGGAAAAGAATATCTCTGGGTATGCCACTTCAAGTAGATGCATCTTTTAAGTATATTAACGGCAAAGATTCTTTCAGTTTGACTACTGACGATTTGAAAATTGATTCCCCATACAATAGCTATACGCACAAAGGATTACCACCGACCCCGATATCAAATCCTGGTTTAGATGCTATAGTCTCGACAGTTACTCCTATCAAGACAAAATTTTTATATTTTCTCTCCGATAAAGATGGCAATATGCACTATGCAATAACCTATGAAGAACATCTGATAAATAAGGAAAAATATTTAAAGTAAGCTTGCAATAATTTGAATTTTCGTGTAGAATCCTCCTTATGGAATTTGCCGTTATAAAAACAGGAGGAAAACAGTATAAAGTTTCAAAAGGTGATGTTTTGAATATAGAGAAACTTTTGGGCGGACAAAAAGAAGGCGATAAAGTCGTTTTTGATAAAGTTTTGCTTGTAGACAATGGCAAAGATACTACTATCGGTACCCCTTTTATTGATGGAGCAAAAGTAGAAGGTAAAATTTTAGAAATTGGAAAAAATGATACTGTGACTGTAATTCATTATAAACAAAAAAGCAGATATTTTAAGAAAAACGGACATAGACAGCCATATTTCAAAATAGAGATTACTTCTATTAAGTAAGATAAAAAAATAAAAAAATCTCCCGTAGCAAAGTGATTTAAAGTGTCTTTGTCCGGACTGAAGACACTTTGGGTCATTTTGCGGAGGGAGATTTTTTTATTTTTTTTCTACTCCTGCCTAAATGGGGCTTTTTTAATTATTTCCAAGATCTCATCTTCCGAGTCAACTATTTTGTATATTTCGGTATCCTCTGAATTTATTGTCTCGTTTCCTTCCAACAGGTTTTCTTTTATCAGGTGAAGTAAAGGTCCCCAGAATTTTCTTCCTACCAAAATTACAGGAGTTTTAGGAATTTTTTCTGTCTGTATTAATGTTATAATTTCAAAAAACTCATCTAACGTACCAAACCCTCCGGGAAAATAAACATAACTTTCCGCAGAAAAATAAAGTAAAGTTTTTCTGCTAAAAAAATATTCAAACTCTACATATTCAGTGACATATTTATTTATCGTTTGTTCTTTGGGGAGTTTGATGGTAAAGCCGATTGATTTGCCTCGAGCCTCATATGCACCTCTACTTGCAGCTTCCATTATGCCAGGTCCTCCGCCAGTTACTATCGTGTATTTAAGTTCTTTTGCTATCCTATACCCCAGATTCTTTGCCATCTGATAATATTCATTGTCTTCTTTAAATCTGGCAGAACCCAATATACTGACAGAACGAGGGTATTTTTCTATCAATTTATAACCTTTTTTAAACTCATCTGTGGTGACAGACATTCTCTTATCAATGATTTTTTTAAGTTCGGCAATAGTTATAGGAGTATTTTCTCTTTTTTGATTTTTTAAAAACAAATTTGTTATATTCATCGTATGATTATATCAAGTTATTTCCTTTTACAAAAGTTTTTATCTATATGCTTCTTGTATAAGAGTCTGCGTGTGATATAATACCACTATTATAAGTTAATCCCATAAGTTAATTTTTAAAAAATTGATCGTGGGACAAGTTTTTAAAAACATGAATAATAAAAGTAAAGGGGTAGTTATAGCAGTTTCTATATTAATAGTTTTTATTTTTATAGGATGGACGGGAGGAATGTTTGATCCTATTTTTAGTGGAACAAATAATAATCAACAAGTTTCCGAGAACATTGATCAAAATGCATCGAATACTATTAATCAAATAAATAACGTGGACAATTCAAAATTAGGAATTAAAGACGAAATAGTTGGAACAGGAGCAGAGGCTGTTTCTGGAAAAAATGTTACAGTCAATTATGTGGGAGTATTTACCGACGGAACAAAGTTTGATAGCTCCATAGATAGAGGAACACCCTTTACCTTCACTCTTGGTGCAGGACAAGTTATACAGGGTTGGGATTTAGGCGTACAAGGTATGAAGGTTGGTGGAAAAAGAATTCTCGTTGTTTCCCCAGAACTTGGATATGGAGCCAATGGTTATGGACCAATTCCAGCAAATTCCACTTTGGTCTTTGAAATAGAATTGCTTAAGGTTGAATAAAATCTAACTTGCTTAAAATAAAAAACCGCCTTTGGGCGGTTTTTTATTCCAACATTTTCTTAATTTCTTCAATCTTACTTTCTGTTTCCTCCATTCCAATTTTAATATTTTTGTCTATATTTTTGAAAGTAAAACTTTCAAAGGTTTCATTTGTCTGAGGATTCAGGATTATGCAATTTTTACAATTACTTTGTAACTCTTTGATACTCAATTTCGAAAGTCTGGTTATATAAATTTGGTAAACCCTGTTAAACAGCGATTTGATATTGTATTTTTGAAGTTTTTCCATTTTACTGCTGTACAAATCTACAGCTATTACAATATCCGGTCTAAATTCAGTTAAAATTTGCGATGGTATGGCATCCGAGAGACCTCCATCAATAAGATTTGCGTCTTTATTTTCAACAATGGGAAATACACCTGGTATAGTCATAGAAGGGACAACGGCATCAATAATTTTTCCGGCTTTAAACACATAGGAATTTCCTGTGTCTAAATTAGTGGCATTGATTCTCAATGGAATCTTTGTATCGCTGAAAGTTTTATCACCATAGAGATTATATGTCATCAAATCGTAAAACTTTTTTCCTTTGATGAGGGACGGTTTTAAAAAATTAAAGTCCAAGAAATTCAAAGGGTTGGATTTCATTATGGCCCTGATTATTTTTTCCAAATTATCTACTTCGAGATGTAGTGCATAATAAGCTCCTATAACGGCTCCTATACTGCTTCCTGAAATATAATCTATGGGAATATTATACTTGATAAGGGTTCTGATAACTCCTATATGAGCCATACCACGGTCAGCTCCACTACCAAGAATCAGACCGACAGTTTTTCTTTTATTATTCATACTGATGGATATTTTACCATATTCTGTTATATTTACAGTGTGAAATTTAAAATAGAAAAAAAACTTGAGGGGAAACTCGGCAGAACAGGAATCTTGGAAACTCCACATGGGAATATCGAAACGCCTGCTTTTGTTGTGGTTGGCACAAAAGGAACTGTAAAATCATTGAATCCAGAGCAAGTGAGAGACGCGGGGGCTCAGGTAGTTCTTGGAAATACATATCATTTATATCTTCAACCCGGAGACAAATTAGTAAAGAAAATTGGGGGATTGGGAAAAATGATGAATTGGAATGGACCAACGATGACAGACTCCGGGGGTTTCCAAGTATTTTCCTTGGGGGTAGCTTATGGAAAGGGAATCTCAAAAATTTTGCAAATAACCGATCCAAATTTGTTGATTCCTGAGAGGTTTGATGATACAAGTGCTCCTAAGCTTGCAAAAATAGGGCAAGATGGTGTTTCTTTCACATCTCACTTAGATGGTTCAATTCACTATATTACTCCCGAAAAATCGATAGAAATACAACACAATCTTGGTGCCGATATAATTTTTGCTTTTGATGAGTGCACTTCTCCATCTGAGGATTTTAAATATCAAGAAGAAGCACTGGACAGAACTCACGAATGGGCGAAAAGATCATTAAAGGAACATAATAAATTAAACTCAGAAAATAAAGTTGCGTTATTTGGAATTGTTCAAGGAGGCAGAGAAGAAAAGCTTAGAAAAAAATCAGCAAAAATTATTTCAGAAATGGAAGTTGATGGACAAAAATTTGATGGATTCGGAATAGGTGGATCGTTTGCAAAGGAAGATATGTCTACTGCTGTAAAATGGGTAAATGAGATATTACCGGAAGATAAACCAAGACATCTTTTGGGAATAGGCGAGCCGGAGGATTTATTTATGGGTATTGAAAATGGAATTGACCTCTTTGATTGTGTTTTACCAACACGACTTGGTAGAAACGGAACAATCTATACAAAGAATGGAAAAATACATATTACAAATAATGCATACAGAGAAGACCTTGCTCCAATAGATGAAGGTTGTAAATGTTACACTTGTAAAAATTATACGAGGAGTTACTTAGCACACCTTTTTCATGGTAAAGAAATGCTTGGAGGAACACTTGCTTCAATTCATAATGTTTATTTTATTGTAAATTTGGTGAAAAAAATACGACAATCAATTTATGATGGAAATTTTGAAAAATTTAAAGCGGATTTTTTAAAAAGGTATCACAAATAGAAATTTGACGAAAGAAGAAAAATTTTATATAATATACGGAGAAAGTTTGGATTGATTCACAATTAATAAAAAGGAAGGAGTTTTTATGAATGCAAGCGGTATTGGTCTTGGTGATGATCCTGTTCTTTTGAAGTCGTCAAAACCATCGGAATCTCTGCGACTTTCTCAAGTCTCGGTGGCTTTAAGAAGGGCAGCATCGGTTTTGATTGGCTACTCTGATGGAATAACGGTTTTCAGATGTGAAGGATATATCGTTACTTTCATGATCTGATTTTCTCGGGAGTCTCACTGAATGTTTTTAGTTGAGACTCCCTTTTTTATATAAAATAAATAAGCGACCGTAGTTAGCGGTCGCTTATAGTGTGGATGCACTGGTACTTTCTATTTCGTTTGATTTTCCGAGTGCAAATCCAAAGATAGGGCGGCTTTCTTCTGGTAAAAGTTCGTTGACCAATTCAAAAAGTTCGCTATCAGGGTCTATAGAAAGAGATTTGCAGATTTTAGCGAGATAAGCCACATTGTTGTTGGTTACCGAACTTCTCCCTTTCTTAAACTCTAGTTGCCACAACATCATAGCCAGCTTCATAGTACCCCCTTTCTTTATTTCATTTAGAGTTTGTTCTTGTCTTTCTAATAAAAAAGTAGCATAATCGTGACCAAAGTGTCAAATCAAAATTTTCAATTAAAAAGTGAATATAAACCAGCTGGTGATCAGCCGGAAGCAATTAAGTTGCTTAATTCTGGTTTAAAAAAGGGTTTGCAAAAACAAACTCTTTTTGGCGTGACTGGTTCAGGAAAAACATTTACAGTGGCAAATGTGATAGCCGAGCATAATAAACCAACTTTAGTTATAGCTCATAATAAAACTCTAGCTGCACAGCTTGCCCAAGAATATAGAGAATTTTTTCCAAATAATGAAGTGCATTATTTTGTTTCTTACTACGATTACTACCAGCCGGAAGCATATATGCCAGTTACAGATACCTATATAGAAAAGGAAGCAATGATAAATGAAGAAATAGATCGACTTCGCCATGCTTCTACACAAGCACTTCTTACGAGAAAAGACGTGATAATAGTTGCTTCGGTCTCTTGTATTTATGGATTGGGAAGTCCGGAAGAATATTTAGATGTAAATCTTCAAATTGAAAAAGGAATGTCTTCTTCACGACAAGATTTAATTAAAAAACTTATTAATATTCACTTCGAGAGAACAAACGCAGATTTGAAGCCGGGTCAACTCCGAGCTATCGGTAATTCACTTGAAATAATGCCTGTGAACGAAAAGATAATAATAAGAGTGGATATTAAAGATGACAAAATCGCAAAGATTTCAAAAATTGATTCAGTTTCTAGAACTATAAAAAAAGATAGTATAGACCAAATTTTTATTTTTCCCGCAAAGCATTTTATAACAAACAAGGAACAACAAGTGAATGCAGAAAAAAGTATCAAGAAGGAACTTGAGGAACAATTGGAAGTTTTAAAAAAAGAAGGAAAAAATCTTGAAGCAGAACGACTCAAAAGAAGAACAAGTTATGACTTGACGCTCATCAGAGAAGTTGGGTATTGCAATGGCATAGAAAACTATTCTAGGCATTTCTCCGGTAGAAAACCAGGAGAGGCTCCAGATACACTCCTGGCGTATTTTCCACACAAAGCAGATGGAACTCCGGATTTTCTAACTATTATAGATGAATCACACGTCACTATTCCGCAGATTCGTGGAATGCAAGCTGGGGATGCTTCCAGAAAAAAGACTCTTGTAGATTATGGTTTTAGATTGCCGAGTGCAAAAGACAACAGACCTTTGAATTTTAAGGAATTTGAAGAGAGAGTCGGAGAGACTATTTATACATCTGCAACTCCTAGTGATTATGAAAGAGAAAATTCTGAGCAAATTGTAGAGCAAGTTATCAGGCCCACTGGACTTGTAGATCCGATAGTGGATATCAAACCCATTACAGAAGTTAAAGGAAAAAATAAATCCCAAATATATGACTTCATAGACGAGGCGCTTAAAGTTATAAAGGGTGGTGGACGGGTTATTGCCACAACGCTTACCAAAAAAATGGCAGAAGATTTGAGTGAATATTTGAAAGAAAAAGGAGTAAAAGCAGAATATTTGCATAGTGAAATAAAAACAATAGACAGAATAGACATTCTTACAAATTTCAGAAAAGGGAAATTTGATTGTATTGTGGGAGTGAACCTACTTCGAGAAGGACTTGATTTGCCAGAAGTAGAATTTATTGGAATTTTGGATGCAGATAAAGAAGGTTTTTTGCGTTCAGATACATCTTTAATTCAAACTATCGGTCGTGCGGCTAGAAATGTAGCAGGGCGAGTGATTCTTTACGCAGATCACATTACCGGATCAATAGAAAGATCTTTGGAAGAAACTAATAGACGCAGAGAAAAACAAATTGCTTATAATAAAAAACATGGAATTACTCCAAAAACTATTATAAAAAATATTCACGATATAGCGGAACATTTACGAAGCGATCATGACAAAGCTGTGGCCGAACTTCTAAAAGTAGATCTAGAAATGATCGGAAAAAGACCGGTTAAACTTATCAAACAAAAAGAAGCCCAAATGAACGCTGCTGTGAAAATTTTAGACTTTGAATCTGCAGCAATATTAAGAGATGAGATAACCGTGTTGAAAGAAAAGATTAGTTCTAAAAAAACAAAAAAATAATCAATTGGTTTCTTACATTTTTCTTGACATAGAAGCTAATTTAATATAGTTTGATCCCATCATACCATTATGGTTATGATTATTGTTTGTGTGAGTGCACAAACAGTAAAGTGTTAAATGCGTACACTTTTTAAACGCATGTGTTCATTAAATTAAGAGGAGGACATTATGTCCAGAGAAATGCGGGTGATAAACGGGCCGAGTTTCAGGCGTTTGGTGTTTGAATCACCTGTACTCGGAGAATCAGGATTTTCTTCAGTATTTACGATGAATGAGAAAATACCCGATGGGATAGCGACTATTCATAAAGATCTCCATGTGTTTCAGACGGATCTTGTCTCTATCGGTAAGGTTGATAAGGATGCTGACAATTTTCTTCTTGTTGCAACAATGGGAAGTTTCAGTAGCCCGAATTATTATTATGTGATCCACTACAATGTCCGAAAGAGGAAAGGACGCTGTGTTGAGTTTACAATTAAGGAATTCTTTTCTTCAGATTTAGCTTGCGTGATGTTTAAATCCGAGCTTAATCTGTAGCGTTTTTTATAAACCACTATCCTGAATTTGTTTCGGGATAGTGGTTTTTTCTACTTTCTTAAAGTTAATTTGCCTTTTGTATAGAAGAAGAGTAATATAACTCCCACATAACCCCTAAGCGTTAAGCAAAGGGGCATTTAGTGTTTGATAAACATGATAAAAAAGGAAACCCCGTAAAGAATTTTTGGGGAATTACCTATGTTTTAAATGTTTATATAATAGTTTAATAAATGTTTTTTATATGACGAAATCAAAAGAAAGTGAAAATTCACACGGGGCAAGCAAAACCAGCTTTAATGAAATAGCGGAAAAAATTATTGTAAAAGGGGCTAGAACTCATAACCTCAAGAATATTACTGTGGAAATGCCTCGCAACAAAATGATTGCCGTAACAGGACTTTCCGGATCAGGGAAGTCGTCTTTTGCTTTTGATACGATTTTTGCGGAAGGGCAGAGAAGATATGTAGAATCACTTTCTTCTTATGCCAGACAATTCCTACGACAAATGCAAAAACCGGATGTGGATGAAATTATCGGACTTTCTCCAGCCATTTCAATAGACCAAAAATCTCGTTCCAATAATCCTCGTTCTACTGTAGCAACTATTACTGAAATTTATGATTATTTGAGAATACTTTTTGCAAGAGTTGGAAAACCGCATTGTCTTATCTGTAACAGAGAAATTAAAAAACTTTCAAAGGAAGAGATAATGGAAACAATTATAAAAAATATTTCTAATATTCCAAGTCAGAGTAAAAAGGAAATTTTGGGAGTTGAATATGATAAAGACAAAGTAAAGATTTTTGCCCCTGTTGTAGTGGGTAGAAAAGGTGAATATTACCAGCTTTTGTATGATTTTTTGGAAAAGGGTTATGAATTTGTAAAAATTGATGGAGAACTGAAAAATCTTAGAAATCAAATAATTTTAGCAAAAAATAAAAGGCACAATATAGATGTTTTGGTAGATGAATTTTATGTGAGCGAATTTAAGCACAAAACAGAGGGAATTAGGGCGCGTCTTAGTGATGCCATAGAAAAAGCTGTGGGAGAATCAAGCGGACTTTTGAAAATAGAGACAGGAGAGGGAGAAAAACTGATGTCTGTAAAATTCATGTGTCCGTATGATGGTTATTCGTATCCGGAAATAGAACCAAGACTTTTTTCTTTTAATTCTCCTTATGGAGCATGTACGGAATGTAATGGACTTGGAACAAAACATTTTTTTAGCGAGGAGCCGTGTGATAAATGTAAGGGTGCAAGACTTCGAGATGAAGCCCTCCATGTAATTCTTGGTGGTATAAATATTGTGGATTTTACAGCGAAATCTATTACAGAGGCTAGAGATTTTCTTATTGAACTTGAACTTACCGATACTGAAAATGAAATTTCCAAAGTTATTTTGAAAGAGATAGAATCCCGTCTGGATTTTATGATAAATGTTGGTATAGAATATCTTTCATTGAATAGACGAGCTCACACACTTTCTGGTGGAGAAGCGCAGAGAATCCGTCTTGCATCTCAGCTTGGTTCTGGCCTTGTAGGAGCTTTATATGTTCTGGATGAGCCAACCATCGGTCTTCACTCTAGAGATAATGCTAGACTTATAAAAACCCTTTTGAGTTTAAAAGATATGGGGAATACTATAATTGTCGTGGAACATGATGAAGAAACAATTTTTGCCTCAGATTATCTAGTGGATATAGGACCCGGTGCAGGAATTCATGGAGGTCATGTGGTGGCAAGTGGATATTTGGATAAATTACTTATGGCAAAAAATAATGACTCAGAATCACTAACTTTAGATTATTTGCGAGGAGATAAGGTAATTGAAACTCCGAAAAAAAGAAGAGATCAAGATAAAGGATCAATAAAAATACGTGGTGGAAATATTTATAATATAAAAAATATAAATATAGATATACCTCTTGGAAAACTTGTTTGTATTACGGGTGTCTCTGGTTCGGGAAAATCATCTCTTGTTTATGAGATTCTGCATAAAAATTTACAAGCGAGATTTGATAGAAGATACAGAAGCAATGAAGTGTTCAATTGCAAATCATTTAGTGGTTCAGAATATCTGGCTAGAGCAATAATGATAGATCAGTCTCCAATAGGTCGCACTCCGAGGTCAAATCCAGCTACTTATACTGGATCTTTTACATTTATTCGGGATATGTTTGCTTCCACGGTAGAAGCAAGAGAAAAAGGATGGAAAGCAAATAGATTTTCTTTCAATGTAGCGGGAGGCAGGTGTGAAGCGTGCCAAGGAAATGGAACAATTGAAGTGGAAATGCACTTTTTGCCGACTGTTTACGTCCCATGTGACATCTGTGGAGGAAAAAGATTCATGAAAGAAACTCTTGATGTAAAATATAAAAAGAAAAATATATTTGAAGTATTGGAGATGACAGTCGAGGAAGCTCTTACTTTTTTTCAAGATATTCCCGGAATTTATGACAGGATCAAAACATTAAATGACGTAGGACTTGGATATTTGAAACTTGGGCAATCGGCAACTACACTTTCCGGTGGAGAAGCACAAAGAGTTAAAATTGCTTCAGAACTTTATAGACCACACTTACAAAAAACCATTTATCTTTTGGATGAGCCAACCATCGGTTTGCATTATGAAGATGAAAAAAAGCTTATTGAGATTTTACAAAAACTTGTGGATGCAGGAAACACCGTGCTTGTCATAGAACACAATATGGATTTTATAAAATCTGCCGATTATGTAATAGACATCGGGCCGGAAGGTGGAACAAATGGTGGAGAAATAATTGCAAAAGGAACACCGGAAGATGTATCCAGGAATGAGAAGTCTTACACGGGGAAATATTTGAAGAAAGTTTTGAAGAAATAAAAAACGCGTGTGAGTCACTCACACGCGTTTCAGGTAGGAAATTGCAGGAATTATGTCGGAAGGACAATATACCAGAGATCAAGAACAAAATTAACCAAAGCAGATCCCACAACTACAACTATCACAAGAACCAGAAGTTGTTCTAATGAAATTACTGTACTGTGACAGATAAAGTGGAATAGTCTAAAGCCAGAATCATCTTTTAATTTTTTATAAAAAGAACAATGATGCCGAATTTCCGTGGCCATCCCTTTGATGATAAAAGGGACAGAAAGAACGCAGAATGCCACCAAAATTGATGACACCACAATTAAAAACCAAATTCCAATAAATGTCGTCATAGGGAGTCTCCTTTTTCTTGTTGAGGACCTCTATAAAAAATGTTATAACAATTTATATGATAAGTAAAGAACTAACAAAACTTAAACTTCCAGATACTCCAGGCGTTTATTTCTTCAAAAAAGATAGGCAAATTTTATATATTGGAAAAGCTACTTCACTGAAAGATAGAGTTTTGAGTTACTTTTCGAATGATCTTCTTGAAACGAGAAGTCCTCTCGTTGCGGAGATGGTTCTGATTGCAAATAAACTTGAATTTCAGAAAACTAATTCGGTTTTGGAAGCACTTATTTTAGAGGCGAATTTAATAAAAAAATATCAGCCGAGATACAATATCAAAGAAAAAGACGACAAGAGTTTTAATTTCGTAATTATTACCAACGAAGATTTCCCCAGAGTCTTACTTGTACGTGGAAGAGAAATAGAGAAAGGCTTGCCTTATAAAATAAAAGTCCAATTTGGACCATTTACAGACGGAACCTCTTTGAGATTGGCTGTAAAAATAATAAGAAAAATTTTTCCTTTTAGAGACAAATGCATACCGCTTTCTGGAAAGCCGTGTTTCAATAGACAACTTGGACTTTGCCCCGGTGTTTGCGATGGAACAATAAGCAAAAAAGATTATTCAAAAATGATTGCAAAAATAAAGATGTTTTTTTCTGGAAAAACCAGTAGTTTGGAAAAAAGTTTGAAAAAAGAAATGAATGTTTTGTCAAAAAAACAGGAATTTGAAAAAGCGGGAGAAATTAAAAGGCAGATTTTTGCTCTGGAGCATATTCAAGATATTTCTCTCATAAAAAATGACGAAAGTATCATAATAAAGAGTTTTAAGATAGAAGCTTATGACGTTGCGCATATTTCTGGTACAAACGTGGTTGGCGCGATGACGGTTTTTCAAAATGGCGAAATGGATAAAAGAGAATATAGAAAATTTAAAATTAGGGACTCTTCAAACAATGATCTAAAAAGTTTAAAGGAAATTATTGAAAGACGGTTTAAACATGTAGAGTGGCAAATGCCGAATATCGTAGTAGTAGACGGAGGACAAAACCAAATTAATATTGCAAAAAAAGTTTTGTATAAAAACAACTTTAATATTGAAGTAGTCTCTGTATTGAAAAGCGACAATCATAAGCCAAAAGCCATTATTGGTAATGAACATATCATTAAAAAATATAAAAAAGAGATTTTACTTACAAATAATGAAGCACATAGATTTGCTATTAAATATCATAGAAATCTAAGAAGCAACATTGATTATTAAAAAGCTTCTGTTAGTATATTGAAAGAAGTTATTTTGATGATATGACCAAAAAAGAAAGGATGGTTGTATGCAAAACTCTGAGGACATTGAAATATTGAAGAATTTGAGTGACTGGCAAATAGCCCGTCTTATAATGGAAAGAATTTGGCATCGATATGATATGTATGAAATATCATATAGTCAAAGTCTCCGAGCCGATCTCTTAGAGACTATTGTATTCAATACCGAAAAACCTCCAGAAGGTGAGTTTGGTATAGAATTGGAGTTTTTGATAGATGAAGCTCAAAAAAGAAAAAGCATCGGTGAACCGAAACAGCTTATACTCAATCTTGGTTTGGCCGGTCTCCCGCTTCATCATTTCTTTTGCTTCGTCATTAGAGAAATAGACAGGTGGTATGAAAAATACACAAGTAACCAGCCCGATTCGGCTTTAATGTGCGAATGCGAAGGAAGAATATTCCGCATTCCGATGTTAAAGTGCGAAAGAAAAAAAATCGGTGCTCTCTTTTCTTTAATGCAGGTCAATGAACATCTTCGTCAGTTTGATGAGATGGGTATCACGTACTCGGCAGACGAATTATTAAAAGAGGGAAGAAACATAAATTATGTCTTAAATGATTGTAGCAGACCTGATTCAATAATGCTTTTTAAATAATCCATTATCGGTAAAAAAACCCGTTCCTTGTGTATCAAGGACGGGTTTTATTTTGATTGACAACCCTTAAAAGATAAATTACCATTGTTTTAGATAAAGAAAGGAGGTGTTTTAATGAAAAAGCAGTTTTTTCTTAACGAGACACAAGACGAAGAAGATAAGTGGGTTGAGGTATCTGAAAGTGAGTTTAATGAAGCAGTTCACACAGCCGGCTTCGACTCAGGAGTGTTTCAGGGAACTGTGACCAAGTCCTTTTCAACAGACCAGCGTGTCACCTATAGACGAGGAAAAGTTGTTGAAGTTTGATATTTAACAACAATCTCGTTTGAAAAACCACACAGAAAGCTGTGTGGTTTTTAATTTTAGTTATAGATGTATAACTCACCCTTTAAAGTTTTTACTAACGCATTATGCAATATGGTTGCATAATGTAGGAAAAGTTGGATTAACTATTAAGTAGATGTTGTTTGTGCTAAAATAATACAAAGTTTTGTCCAACTTTTCATTAGTAAAAATTTTTTAGGGTAAATGCAACGAATAAAAGTCGCAGTATTGCGTGGCGGTCCATCAAACGAGTATGAAGTTTCTTTAAAAACAGGTAAAAGTGTTTTGAATAATTTACCTGATAAATATATTTCCACAGATGTTTTAATAGATAAGAAGGGTATTTGGCATATAGATGGCGTTCCTGCTACTCCAACAAAGGTTTTTCAGGCAAATGACGTTATTTTTAATGCAATGCATGGTGAATATGGAGAAGATGGAAAAGTTCAACAACTTCTGGACCAATTTGGTGTCAAATATACCGGTTCCAAAGCTCTTGGTTCAGCTCTCGGTATGAATAAAATTCTTGCAAAAGAAATTTTTGTGAAAAATAAGATCAAGACCCCTGTTTATAAAGTAGTAAAAAAGGGAGAAGACTTATCTGAAATTTCTAATAAACTTTTTAAATCGTTTCCTATGCCGGCCATAGTGAAACCGCACGGAAGCGGATCATCCGTAGGTGTAGCTATAGCAAAAAATATCTCTGAACTTGAATTGGCTTTAGAAAATTCTTTCAAATATTCCGATAACGCAGTGGTAGAAGAATTTATTTCCGGAAGAGAAGGAACTTGCGGGGTAGTAGAAGACTTTCGCGGAGAAAAAATTTATTCTTTATTACCAATAGAAATTATTAAACCTATTAGTTCCGGTTTTTTTGACTATAATGCAAAATATAACGGTCAATCTCAAGAAATTTGTCCCGGTAATTTTTCCGTGAAAGAAAAAAAAGTTATGCAAGAGATGGCAGTAAAAGCTCACGAAGCTTTAGGACTCAGACACTATTCCAGATCTGATTTTATTATTCATCCGAAGAGGGGAGTTTATATTCTGGAAATTAATACTCTACCTGGACTTACAAGTGAATCTCTTTTACCCAAATCTCTCAAAGCTGTGGGATGTAATTTATCCACTTTCTTGGATCATATTATTACTTTGGCTCTTGAGAAAAAATAAAAAACGCGCCGATTCATATCGGCGCACGTGTTTCAAGTCTCTCATTTTTTATTCTGTATCAGATTTGCCAACTTTTTTAAAAAGAATTTCTCTACGATATCTCCCCGCCTATGAACAATGAGATCTCGATAAAGAACTATTGCTTCTTCTACGCTTTTGATTCTTTCAATTCTTTCTATTTCTGGAAATTCTGCCGATGTTTTCAGAAAGAATCCTACCTTATGTCTGATAGAAAGTTCGTCTTGTCCAGTAAGCTCAATAATTTTTTCTAAAGTTTCTTGAGTTATTGAATTGAGATTCATAATTTACAATTCCTTGATTCAAATTTGAATACAACAATTTTCCTGACTAAGTTTAAGTTAAATATTTTACGAAGTCAAATAAGACATAAATATGGAAAAAAAATAAAATATGTGCTAGTATTTTTTTGTCATTAGAAACGAAGGGCCCGTAGTTCATCTGGCTAGAACGCCTCATTTGCAATGAGGAGGTAAGCGGTTCGAGTCCGCTCGGGTCCACAAAATCAAAACGCCCTAGGTTGGGCGTTTTGATTTTGTGGAAGCCGGAGCGCGACGGCGCGAGGCGGGGTCGCGGGTTTTGCTAGCAGGCAAAAACCTGTGACCACAAAAATGAGTTGTCTTTATGCCAGTTTTTCATCTTGACAATTAATCTTATTAGGTATATAATACAAGCTGAAATGGAATCAATTTGATTTCATACAAAAACGTGGTGAAAGCCACATCGTGTTCTTTAAAAAATAGGAGGAAAGTAAAATGAAACTAAAACTTAGTTTCGCACTTGCGTTCGTATTCGCAATGTCAGTAGTCACTTTAACAGCAGCAGTCAGCGACTTCAGCTGTGTGACAAACGATGACAACACGATCACAATCACAGGATACAATGGTTCCGGCGGCGCAGTTGTTATTCCCTCAACCATAGGGGGTAAAACTGTCGTCAGTATCGGAATCCAGGCGTTCTATGGTTGCTCGAGCATGACCGGTATTACTATTCCCAATAGTATTACCAGCATAAGGAAGGGTGCGTTTGTCGGCTGTGCTGGTTTGACCAACGTTACGATTCCCGACAGTGTCACTTATGTAGGGAGTACAGCATTTGCTAGTTGTATCGGATTGACTAGCATTATTATTCCCGACAGTGTCACTTATCTTGGAGACAATCTGTTTCTTTTTTGCGACAATCTGACCGCAATCACAGTGGACGAAGGAAACTCCGCCTACAGCAGTGTGACCGGAATATTGTTCAACAAAGATCAGACCGCTCTCTTGGAATATCCGCCTGGCAAAGTTGGAAGCTATGCAATATCCAACTGTGTCACGAGGATCGGAGTTGGTGCATTCGTTAATTGCACCAATTTATTTGGTATCACTATTCCCAATAGCGTTACCAGTATCGGAAATGGTGCGTTTGTTACCTGCAACAGTCTGAATAACGTCATAATTCCTGATAGCGTTACTAGCATTGGAAAACTTGCATTCAGCGGTTGCGCCAATCTAGTCAGTGTTACGGTCGGAGACAGTGTTACTAATATCGGAGATGATGCATTTTCATGGTGCAATCATCTGACCAGTATCACGATTCCCGACAGTGTCACTCGTATTGGGAGCAATGCGTTTTATTCCACACGACTGACCAATGTCACTATCGGAAACGGTGTGACTTATATTGGGGACAGAGCATTTGGATGGTGTACTCTTTTGGAGGGTATATATTTCAAAGGAAATGCTCCTGGTCTCGGTTTGGGCGTGTTCGGTATCGTTGATTACAACGCGATCGTTTATTACTTGCCGGGAACTACAGGATGGGGGCCAACATTTGGAGGTCTTCGTACCGTTCTGTGGCAAGGATGGCGTAGTGCAATTGGTCCGACAATCAAAGCCAACGACTCATTGACGGAGGTCACAGTCGATCATCCCGAGAACTTATCGGTGACAGTGGCGATGAATGCCGGACCTTATGTAGGAGTACCTTGTGACTGGTGGATCGTTGTTCTTGCCGGACAATCTTGGTACTACCTGAACAGTTCCATTCAATGGGTACCTTTTGATGGTAATCTCTCAAATTGCCATCCGGTGCACCAAGGTGGTTTATTCAATCTGCCGACCACGGAAGTGTTGGATGCGACTGGTTTACCGGTCGGTTTATACACGTTCTGGTTTGTAATTGATAACCGAATGGATGGAATCCTGGATGTAAACGACAACGGATCATTCCTATTTGATTCGGTGAAAGTAGACATTCAGTGAGAAGCAGTGGGGCCCCGCGCGTTTTGCGCGCGGGGCTCTTTTTTTTGCCCCGATTTAGATTTCATTATCCATTTCTGATATAATTTAATTATAAAAAATATGGCACAAAAAATATTTTTATTTATCAAGAGAAACTATCTTTTTATCATAACAGGTTTAGTTGTGATTGTGGGGGGATTGTATTTATTTTCTATCGCCCAAAACAATATTTTAAAAAATAAAATTGGGCAAATGATTATAGTTGGGTTTCGAGGAACAGAAGCTCCAAAAAATTCCTATATAGTCAATGTCATCAAAGATCTAAAAGTAGGAGGAGTAATTTTGTTTGATTATGATGCTCCGTCTGAAAGTCGTCCTAGAAATATTGTTAGTCCAGAACAAACAGGAAAATTAATTTTAGATTTAAAAAAATATTCAAAGACCCCTTTATTTATTTCTGTGGACGCTGAGGGCGGATATATAAATCGTTTAAAGACAAGATACGGTTTTCTTCCTATAATGTCAGCCAAGGAAATGGGAAGCGGTCAAGGTACTAGTACCACAGCTAGTGAAGCAGAAAAACTTTCTCTAGAGTTAAAGGGTTTAGGGTTTAATATGAACTTTGCTCCCGTTGTGGATGTAAATATAAATCCCAAAAATCCCGTCATTGGTGGATTAGAACGTTCTTTTTCAGCTGATCCACAAAAAGTTTTTGAACAAGCAAAAACATTTATTGAAAAACAAAAAGCAAACGGAATTATCAGCGTAGCCAAACATTTTCCCGGTCATGGCAGTTCAGAAAACGATAGCCACTTGGGGCTGGTTGATGTAACAAAAACTTACAAAATTGAAGAATTGATTCCTTATCGGAAACTTCAAGAAGAGGGGATTCTAGATGTCGTGATGACCGCACATATAATAAATACACATATAGACATTAAATATCCAGCTACGCTTTCTCCAAATTTCCTTCAAAATATTCTACGAAAAGATATAGGTTTCAAAGGGGTTATTGTGTCGGATGATATGCAGATGAATGCGATAGCCAGCAATTATGGGTTTGAAGAAGCATTGATAAGGGCAATAAATGCAGGTTGTGACATTCTTATAATTTCAAACAACAGCACATCCCTCTATGACGAACAATTGCCTTATAAAACTATTGATATTATTTACAAAGCAGTAAAAAGCGGAAAAATTTCTAGAAAAACAATAAGCGAATCATATGATCGTATAATGAAGCTAAAAAAACAATATAATATTCTTTAAATAAATAATGTCGGCCAATATTTGACAGTTTATTTTTAACTATGTATATTCCTAAATAGGTTGTGAAATCATTTTGATTTTACAAAAAAGTATTGAAATAAGAACGTTCATTGAGAAAGGACAGTAAAAGATGAAAAAGTACAAAGTTGCAGTAGTTGGAGTTGGAGCAGTCGGAACCGAAATGGTGCGACTGCTCATCAAACGAAAATTTCCGTTTGATTCGCTAACTATTCTTGCTCGAACAGAGCGAGAAGAAGTAATTGACGGGATTTCGTATCTTGTCAAAAAGACGACACCGGAAGCGTTTGGGGGAATAAACTTCGCATTTTTTGCCGGGACGGAAGGAGAAAAAGGTGCATCCCAATTGTTTGGCTGGGAGGCGGTAAAACGTGGATGCATTGTGATTGATAACGGCGATGACTTTCGGATGGATTCAAGAGTTCCACTCGTGATTCCCGAAATCAATCTGGGTGCGTTGAAAAACCACAAGGGTTTCATCGCAAATCCAAATTGCAGTACAATCATTGCACTTATACCTCTTGCGCCCTTACACAAACTGGTAGGAATAAAACGGATTGTCGCGAGCACTTATCAGGCCGTGTCGGGAACCGGTGCACCTGCAGTAAAGGAACTTGAAATGCAAGCGAGAGCTTGGGCGAACGGTTGCTCTATGCCACCTCGAACAGTGTACTTACATCAGATTGCTTTCAATGTGATTCCCTGCGTCGGTTCATTTAGGGACGATTCAGGAGAAAGCACCGAAGAACAGAAGATGCGAAACGAAGCGCGTAAAATTTTCGGTAATTCCGCGCTTCGTATAAGCACCACCTGTGTACGGGTTCCGGTGTTTAATGGTCATAGTGTTGCAATCAATGTGGAATTGAAAGAGCTGATTACGCCGGACGAGGCACGTATGATTTTGAGAAGTGCCCCCGGTGTAAAAGTCGTGGACGACCCAAGAGGTAATATTTACCCGATGCCGATCAATGCTTCGGGTGAATACGATGTTCTTGTCGGTCGTATCCGCAATGACCCAAGTGTTGAGAACGGTCTCGCACTTTGGTGCTCTGGCGACAATATCTGGAAAGGTGCTGCACAGAACGCCATTCAGATTGCAGAATGTTTGCTGAATAAATAAAGCAAGCAAGCACCCAGGAGAAAAGTCTCCTGGGTGTTTTTTTTTAAATCTCCCCAACAAATCTTTTTTCACGATCTAATTCATAGAATTAAAACGGTAATTTATATTTGACAAAAAAACATACATCGTGTATAATATCCTCAGATTGTTGAATTGAAAACTCTTACAGAAAGGAACAAAAAATGAAAAAAGTTTTTGTTTTTTCGCCGATGATCGTCTTAGTCTTAAGTCTCTTGATTTGCGGTTGTGAAGACAGTGGCAGTTATTACGGCGACGAATCATATGTTTCTGTTGTCGTTCGTAATGATTGGATGCGACAGGTAAACGTTTTTGTGGGTAATGCCGAATTTGATCAACTTCTACCCGGAGAAACTTGCTGGGTTTCGAGAAGTCTCATCGGTGATGAATGTTTCTCGATAACTATTTGGTTTTGCAACTCTTATGGTTATCCCAAAATTGAGAGTGATCAATATTGGTTTGATCGAGAATACAATGAATATCATATGAATATCACGGCACCACCAAACGATATTCAGGTCTATTGAGACAAATCATGTTTAGTAAAAGCGCGGGAGAAATCTTCCGCGCTTTTTTATTTTATTTAATTATACAGAATTTAAATTGTGATTCTTTTTTTGCATGATATAATTTACGCATGAAAAACCAATTTGAAAATCAGGTGGAAAGAGATGTGTTGCTTGAAGATGCCTATCAAAAAGCTCAAGCTTTAGATAATCCCATAAAAATGGAGGATTTTTCTGATTTGTATAAAGACGCGGAAAAAGATTTAAAATATGTGGAGGAAATGGAAGCGCGTTTTCGCCAAAACCAAAAAGAAAAAACAGAAATAGAGGTAATGTTCCGTACAATAGCAAAAATCTTTGAAGTAATTGTTTCCCAACAAATAGAACTTAGCAATTGGCTGGGAGAATCTGCTATTACGATACAGGCTTCAAGATATGATGATATTCATAATGGGGTAGATACTATTGTAGAATTTGACGAAGAAAGCGGACCTTCTCATTTGGCTCTTGCAATAGATGTCACTTCAAGTCATGAAATTAGAAAGAAATTTGATAAAATAAAAGGGGAAATAGACCAAGGATTTTTGACGGAAATAAAATATTTTATGTCCGAAAATCTAAGTTTTCGTGGACACAAAAGTAATGTTCCGAGAGTAGTGATAGGAGCGGACAAGGGAACTATTCTTGATTTAACGGAAAAATGGCTCGATAAAGATCAGAAAGCTCTCGCGAAGCACATAATACAAACGATTATTATTGAAGAAATCGTGTCCCAGTTAGAAGCCTTTATAGAATATGCTGAATCAATAAACAAATTTGAAGTTGCCAAAATTTATCAGAGAACTCTCTCAATACTTGAAAAAATAAAAGCAGAAAAAGATGTGTCTGAAGATATGCTTTTCAAAGCCAATGAAGACCAAGTCCTATTTGAGATCAAAGATATTCTTTCTTATTTTAAAAAATAAAAAAAGTTTCGGAGTTTAAAAACCTAATCTTCTTATAAGTTGACTTTGATATTTAAGTATGATAATATATATAAGGAGATATTAAGTTCTTTAATTATGGAAGGAAAAGATGGAAACTAAGACAGTGGAATGTTTATCTTGCAAGGAAACGGTTGAAGTAGACCCTATACCTTACGGTGGAGGACATATAGCAATCTGTCCCAAGTGTGGAAAGTTGGCCTACAATGAATAAAAGAAAGGATAACTATGAATCTACTCTTTTCTAATATTAAGAAAGAGAAACAAAAGGAAAAAACGAAAAAAGAATGGGAGAAAAAATTTCCCTTCGTGTGTCCTTCCTGCCAAAGGAAATTTTACACGGAAGGAGAACTTTCATGCCCTTACAACTGTCCAGATTGTGGAGTCGGAGTAAGTCGAGGAGATGAAGCTTACAATGACGTTCTCTGGATAGCGCTCGTTTCCTAAAAGCGGTGTACAATCATGTGCGCCGCTTTTTTAATTTATCAAATATTTTGTTTTACATAATTTAGCTTATAAAATTGCTTTATATTTAATAAAAGATAAAATGAAGAAATGATTTTGATTTCAATCGGGATTCTATTGTTAATTTTTATAATTAATGTTATTCCGGCCTTTATGCCACCGACATGGATTCTACTTTCTCTAGTAGGTTTTAATTTTCATTTGAATAATTACAATTTGGCGATACTGGCCATTTTGGCTGCAGTGGCTTCATCTAGCGGACGCGCTGTTTTGGCTGTTTTATCAAGCAAGATTTTACGTAATAAAATTATTTCTGTTAAGGCCAGAGAAAACTTAGATATTTTGAAAGAAAATATTATAAAAAGAAAGAATCTCACTAAGGGTTTCTTTCTATTCTATGCTTTTTCGCCGTTTCCTTCGGGACAGCTATTTTTGGCTTACGGTTTGACTGACTTAAAGTTAAGTCTGGCAATTATCCCATTTTTTATCGGTCGTTTGAGCAGTTATCTCTTTTGGATTTTTACCTCTTCAGAAACCTCAAAAATATTTGATTTAAGCTATGCTAAATTCGGTACATACTTTGGTATTTATTTTATTTTGGGGCAAATTTTTGCTTTTTATTTGGTATATTTGATGGCCAAAATAAACTGGAAAGTTCTTTTTGATGAACACAAATTCAGACTAATAAAAAAGATAATATAAGTACATTTTCTAGTTTAAAAAGACAAATTAAGGCAAAAATAATTGCTTTCAATTTATTTTTTTGATATAAATATGAAGTGAGTTATAAAAGGGTTAACCCCTTTTTATTTGTGTCAATTTATTAACAATAACTTTTTAAAAAATGTCAGAAAAAAAGAAAATGAAGTATGTATACGCGTTTGAAGAAGGTAATAAGAGCATGAAGGAAATTCTTGGGGGAAAAGGAGCAAACCTCGCAGAAATGAAAAGCTTGGGTATCAATGTTCCGCCAGGATTTACTATTACTACAGAAACCTGTAAAATTTATAATGATGTTGGCAAGAAAATTCTCCCTGAAGTTGATGCACAAATAAAAACAAATCTTTTAAATTTAGAAAAGAAAATGGGAAAGAAACTTGGCGATGCCAATGACCCGCTTCTTGTTTCTGTACGTTCTGGAGCTGCGGCTTCAATGCCTGGAATGATGGATACTATTTTGAACCTCGGACTTAACGACAAATCTGTCGTCGGTCTTGCAGAAAAGACAGGTAATGCCAGATTTGCTTACGACTCATACAGAAGATTGATTCAAATGTTCGGCTCTGTTGTTCTAGAAGTTGAACACTCAAAATTTGAACATATTTTAGAATCTGTAAAAGATACACATGGTGCAAAGTATGATACCGATTTGACCGTGGAAGATTTGAAAGAAATTGTAAAGAAATATAAAGAAATGGTAAAGAAGGAAACTAAAGCAGAATTTCCTCAAGATCCTAAAAAACAATTAGACCTAGCTATCAAAGCCGTATTTAATTCTTGGAATAATTACAGAGCCATAAGATATAGAGAAATAAATAATATCAAAGGACTTATAGGAACAGCAGTAAACATTCAAGCTATGGTCTTTGGTAATCTTGGAGATGATTCCGGAACGGGAGTTTGTTTTACCAGAAACCCTTCGACAGGAGAAGCAAAATTCTATGGTGAATATTTGATGAATGCTCAAGGAGAAGATGTCGTTGCAGGTATCAGAACTCCGCTGGCAGTTTCCACTTTAAAAACAAAAAATCCGAAGATCTATAAAGAACTTGTAGATGTCTGCAATCGGGTTGAAAAGCATTATAAAGATATGCAGGATATGGAGTTTACTATTCAAAAAAACGTACTCTATATTTTACAGGCAAGAAACGGAAAGAGAACCGCAGCAGCATCGGTAAAAGTTGCTGTTGATTTAGTAAAAGAAAAACTTATTACAAAGGAAGTTGCTTTGCTCAGAATTGACCCAAATCAGCTCAATCAGCTTCTTCATAAGCAGTTTGACCCAATTGCATTAAACAAGGCAGAAGCTATCGCACAGGGCCTCCCAGCCTCTCCAGGAGCTGCCGTGGGAGAGATAGTCTTCACTGCATCTGATGCATTTGAAAAGACAAAGAAAGGTCTAGACGTCATTCTTGTGAGAACTGAGACTTCTCCTGAAGATATAGACGGAATGCATAGTGCAAAAGGAATTCTCACGGCACGTGGAGGCATGACTTCTCACGCAGCCGTGGTTGCAAGAGGTATGGGAACTTGCTGTGTTGCCGGATGTTCGGATTTGACTATAAATGAAAAAGCAAAAACTTTGGTAGTAAAAGACAAGGGAATTACTTTGAAAGAAGGAGATTTTATTTCTCTAGATGGCTCTACAGGAAAAGTTTATGAAGGAAAACTTACGACAGAAGACCCAGAACTTTCTGGAGACTTTGGAACTATCATGGCTTGGGCTGACAGCTTTAGAAAAATCGGAGTTAGAACAAATGCAGATACTCCAACCGATGCAAAGATGGCAAGGAAATTTGGCGCAGAAGGTATCGGACTTTGCAGAACGGAGCACATGTTCTTTGAAGGCGATAGAATCAAAGCAGTCAGAGAAATGATTCTTTCAAATGATGTAGAAAGCAGAAAGAAAGCTCTCGCAAAACTTCTTCCATATCAGAGGGAAGATTTTGTAGGCTTATTCCACACAATGGAAGGATTCCCAGTAACTGTGAGATACCTGGATCCACCTCTACATGAATTCTTACCTACAAAAGAAAAAGATATAGCAGAACTTTCAAAAGAAATGAAAGTCAGCGTGGAAGTTTTGAAAGCAAAAATAGACGACCTTCATGAATTTAATCCTATGCTTGGCCACAGAGGTTGCCGACTTGCCATCACGTTCCCAGAAATTTACGATATGCAGACAAACGCCTTGATAGAAGCTGCAATTCTCGTCAGTAAAAAATGTCCTATTTGCGGAAAGAAACATAAAGTTGTTCCAGAAATTATGATTCCTCTTGTCGCTACAACAAAAGAGTTCTCTATTTTGAAAGATAGCGTTGTCAAAATAGTTGAAGCAAAACTTAAAGAAGCAAAGATTAAAATGAATTATAAGATCGGAACAATGATAGAAGTTCCTAGAGCAGCTCTTGTCGCAGACAAGATAGTAGAAGCTGGTGCAGAATTTTTCTCTTTCGGCACAAACGATCTTACTCAGATGGGTGGGGGACTTTCTAGAGATGATGCAGGAAAATTCCTCAAAGAATATGTTGCACAAAATATTTATGAATTTGACCCATTTGAAGTTCTAGACCAAGAGGGAATTGGCGAACTCATAAGAATTGCTATCAAGAAAGGTAGAAGTATAAAAAAAGATTTGAAGGTTGGAATTTGCGGAGAGCATGGCGGAGAACCTAGAACCGTAGAATTCTGTCACAGAGAAGGATTCACTTATGTATCCTGCTCACCTTTTAGAGTTCCTATTGCACGACTTGCGGCAGCTCAGGCAGTGATAAAAGAAAAGAAGAATAAATAAGAAAAACAAATCAAAAGCCCCGCGCATCAGATGCGCGGGGCTGTTGATTTAATACTGAATTGAGACTAATTTTATGCTATACTATTTTTTATGAAACTTGTATTGGACTTTTTGTTCAAGAACGCTTTTATGAAGGCGAGCTATATAGTAGTAGGCGGGTCTTTGATTGTGAATGTCCTAAATTATATTTTTACTCTCATAATGGGGCGAATGCTCGGTCCAATTGGCTTTGGAGAGATGTCTTCTATCTTCAGTTTACTTCTTATTATTGGGGTTCCTTCGGCAACTCTTTCCCTTTTTGTTGCAAAATGTGTTTCCGATCATCGAGCCAGAGAAGAACACCACTTGGTTGTAAGTTTTCTAAAATCATTATTTAGGTTTGTGACCATCACCAGTATCATTTCTTTTTTAGTATGTCTTTTACTAATACCTTTTTTCGCCTCTTTCCTAGGAATACACAAAATTCCACTTTTAATTTTTGCTTTTCTCGTGCCACTCGGATTTTTCTCATCTTTAACTAGTGGAGTGATGCATGGCTTGCAAAAGTTTTTTAATATTTCAGCTTTCAGTGTTATTTCTACCACTTTGAAGCTACTTTTGGGAGTTCTTTTAGTCTATATTGGCTATTATGTCTCGGGGGCAGTTTTAGCGGTAGTTCTCGCATCATCTTTAGGTTATTTATATTCCTGGAATATCATCAAAAAAGAGTTGAAAGATTCAAGATACATTACAGAAATAAAAACCAAGATTTCTATTCGTGATTATCTTCCGCTTTTGAAATTGGCTTTTTTTGCCAATCTGATTGTCGCCCTACTTATGAATATTGATATTATTTTAGCAAAACATTTTTTTACACCGCTTGTCGCTGGACATTATTCCGCTCTGTCCACTATTGGTAAAATCATAATATATGCGACCGCTTCTTTTGCTACCGTAATGTTTCCCATGGTTTCCGCCTCTCATTCCAAAGGGGACAATCAGCACAAAAGGATTCTGGCTCTTTCCCTTTCTATTATTTCAATTCTATCCATAATCGCCGTTGTCTGTTTCTTTACTTTTCCAGGTTTTATTGTTAAAGTATTGTTTGGGTCGGCTTATGCCGATATCGTGCCATATCTGGGGTATTTCGGACTTATTGCGTTGTTTTACTCCATATCTACCGCTTTGATAAATTATTTTGTGGCTATTCATGACAGATTATTTTTCTATATTTCGGCACTTCTGCTCACTCTCCAAACCGTCTTTTTAGTTCTTTATCACGATAGTATTGCTCAGTTTGCCACCATTCTTTTAATTTTTTCAGTTTTGATAACTTTGTCACTTTCAGTCAACTTATTTCTAAAATCAAAAAAAAATCCCAAAGAAACAGTTATTATTCAATAATATGAAAAAGATTTCTATCATCACGCCAACATATAACGAGGAAATAAACATCCCTCTTTTTTATGAACAAGTAAAAAGGATTCTTTTACCCCTATCTACAAAATATGATTTTGAAATTATTTTTGTGGATGATGGAAGCACAGATAAAACAGCAGAAATTTTAAAAAAATTAACTGATTCTGACAGTAAAGTGAAATATTTGGAGTTTTCCAGAAATTTTGGCAAAGAAATGGCAACTACCGCTGGATTAAACCATTGCAAAGGGGATTGCGCTATTTTGATAGATGTAGATTTGCAACATCCTGTGGAAATAATTCCCAAATTTATCACTGATTGGGAAACAGGTTTTGAAGTAGTTGTCGGGATCAGAAAATCTTCCAAAAGCGATACATTTATAAAAGTATTTGGTTCAAAATTGTTCTATAAAATAATGTCAAAAATTTCTGACACAGAAATGGCTCCAAGTTCTACAGATTTTCGTCTCATAGATAGAAAAGTAATAGACGCTTTCAATCAATGCACGGAAAGGGAAAGAATCACCAGAGGCCTCATTGCTTGGCTTGGTTTTAAAAGAAGTTTTATTGAATTTGAAGCCAAAGAACGTGTTAACGGTAAAGCCTCATATAGTACTCTTAAACTCATCAAGTTGGCTCTTTCTAGCTTTGTCTCTATGAGCCTTTTTCCTTTGAAACTAGCTGGCTATCTTGGTATTTTAATCATTCTCATCTCGGGATTATTTGGGATTTTTATCTTTATTGAAAAAGTAATTTTGGGAGATCCAATGGGCTTTACTTGGTTATCTTTTTTGATAATAGCCATTTTATTTTTAGTCGGTATTATTTTGTCTTGTCTTGGACTTATTGCCCTTTATATAGGTTCAATTTCACAGGAGGTATCAAATAGACCGATGTATGTGATAAGAGATAAAAAACTATAAGATTATGAAAATTCTGTGGTTTACATGGAAGGATAAGAAAAATCCTCTTGCAGGTGGCGCTGAGATTATGAATGAAGAGTTAGCCGAAAGACTTGTAAAAGATGGGAATGAAGTGATATTTATTACTGCCGGTTTTTCAAGGTGTGAAAAAGAAGAAATTAGAAATGGTTTTAAAATAATTCGAGTAGGGAACAGGTGGACTGTCTATTGGCACGCTTTTCTTTATTATAAAAAATATTTGAGTGAATGGCCAGATTTTGTGATAGATGAAGTTAACACCATTCCTTTTTTTGCCAAATTTTATACAAAGAAAAAAAATATTCTTATCGTCTACCAACTATGTCGAAAAATATGGTTTTATCAAATGTTTTTCCCGTTGAACGTAATAGGTTATATTTTAGAACCTTTGTATCTTTGGCTATTGAATGATAAGAAAGTTATTACAATTTCTGAAAGTAGCAAAAAAGATTTAATTGGATTTGGTTTCAGAGCAGAGAATATATCTATAATATCTGTTGGAATAGAAATAGAGCCCGTAAGTAACTTAGAAATAATAAAAAAATTTGAAAATCCTACCATTCTTTCCTTGGGTGCCATAAGATCAATGAAACGTACTGCTTATGTCGTAAAGGCTTTTGAAATAGCCAAAGAAAGTATTCCAAATCTAGAACTTATTGTCGCTGGAGATGCTTCTGGTACTTATGGTCAAAAAGTGTTAAATTTAATCAGGAATTCAAAGTATTCAGTCTCAATTCAATGCTTGGGGAGAGTAAATATCTCCCAAAAAGCTGAATTAATGCAGAAAGCACATTTGATTGTCGTAACATCGGTGAAAGAAGGCTGGGGCTTGATTGTGACCGAAGCAAATAGCCAAGGGACGCTAGCAGTAGTATATAACGTGGATGGTTTACGAGATGTAGTGAAAAATAACCAAACTGGGATAATTTGTGATAAAAATACTCCAGCTAATTTGGCGAAAAAAATAACGGAGATTTTAAAAAATTCCGAACTTTACAAGACATTACAGAAAAATGGCTGGGAGTGGAGTAAAGAAATAAATTTTGAAAGTAGTTATAAAGAATTTATATTAAAAATCAATGAATAATCCTTTAGTATCAGTTATTATACCAACAAAGAATTCTTCAAGAACACTTGAAAAATGTTTGGAGTCAATTAAAAATCAAAGTTATAAGAATATTGAGGTGATTGTTGTTGACCAAGAAAGTTTTGATAATACAAAAGAAATTGCCTTAAGGTTTGGCGCTATTCTTATAGAAACTCCTTCCTCAGCTTTTTATACTCCTCCTACCAAGTCACGAAATGAAGGAGTTGAATTATCAAAAGGTGAAATTTTATATCATCTCGACAGTGATATGATTTTAACTCCAGAATTAATTGGAGAAGCTGTTGATAAATTTTTAAATAGGAGTTCTCTAGGTGCTCTTATTTTTCATGAGCAAGATTTACCAAAAGGTTTTTGGGGTAAAGCAAAGGCTTTAGAACGAAAATGTTACTGGGGAAATCAAGATATTGAATCAGCTCGTATTGTAAAAAGAAATATATTTAAAGAAGTTGGGGATTATGATGAAAATATTAGCTCAGGAGAAGATTTTGATATTCATCGTCGTTATCAAAAAATAACTGAAATAGATTTCTGTAAAAATGTGATTTTTCATGATTTGGGTCGATTAAATTTTTTTCGTTTGATAAAGAAAAAATATTTCTACGGTAAAACAGCAAAAAAGTATTTTGAAAAATATTCAGAGTCTGGAATTTCTTTGTTTAAAGAGCAGCTTAAATGTTTTTTAAAAAATTATAAGTTGTTTATGACATCGCCTCTTATAGGCTGTGGTACAGTCATTCTAAAAATAAGTGAGTTTGGGTCTGGAGGAGTTGGATATTTAATGGGTAAATTTATAAAGAATACTATCTTTAAAGGTACAGCCAATAATATTGTTTTCCATGACATAAATTTTGAAAAGCATATCATAAATAATCCTTTAGTATCAGTTATTATACCAACAAAGAATTCTTCAAGAACACTTGAAAAATGTTTGGAGTCAATTAAAAATCAAAGTTATAAGAATATTGAGGTGATTGTTGTAATACCTAAAGAAGATACTGAATTCATTAAGTTATCCAAGAAATATAATTTTAATCTTATCTATTGTGATGAAGGCAAAAATGCATCTAGAAACAAAGGATCAAAAAATTCAAAGGGGGAATATTTGTTACACATAGATGATGATATGAGACTTTCAAGAGATGTTATCGCAGAGTGTATTAATTTGGTTTTAAAAGAAAATTATACAGCCATAGCGATTTTAGAAACTGAAGAAATATCAAGCGGTCTTTATAACAAAATAAGAGTTTTAGAAAAAACAATTGTTGCCTTTGATATTTACGTAACTGCACCACGCTTTTTTGAGAAAGATTTTTTCAATCAACTAGGAAATATTAATGTAAAATTAGATCCCATTGATGAAGGAGATTTAAAAGCTAAATTAATAGAAAAAGGAATTTCTTATACAACAACAAAAAATTACATTGTTCTTTCAAGTGAGAACAGGATGACTTCTTTAAAAAGTCGATGGTTTCACATGTATAAAAGAGGCCAAAAAATGCCCTTATTTAATTTCCTACATCCAAAATCTAATCAACTGAAACCATTTAAAAGAATTGGCCCCTATATACAAAAAAGTGAACTTTTACTTCAAAGTCCTTTTGTTGGATTTATTTTAATTCTTATTAAAACAATTGATCTCATAGTTTTAAATATTGGAGCCTTAAATATTACTAAGGAAGATAAAAAACTTATTTCAGCTTTAAAGAATAAGTCTATTTTTGAAAAAGAGGCAGGTTTGTATCAGAAAGAGTTTTTTGAGAACACTATCGGCGCAAGATATGTAGATAGAGTAGAAAAAGAAATTGTCGAAAAATATCTTAAAAATGTTGATAAAAATTCTCATATTAAAATCCTTGACCTAGGAGCCGGCGGGGGAAGATGGAGCGAGTTAATGTTGAATTATTTTCCTAATTCGGAAGTCTTTGCTTGTGACTTATCAGAAGGAATGGTAAGAGATCTCGGAGAAAAGTTTAAGGGAGAATCTCGATTTAAGGTGGTTGTAGGAGATATGCAGAATATACCATTTGAGGATAACTATTTTGATCTTGTCATAAGTATTCGAGCTATTAAGTATGCTTCTGACCAGAAAAAAGTTTTTGATGAAATGTCGCGTATTTTAAAGTTTCAAGGAAAAGGCATTATTGAACTTCCTTATATGAATTTAGTATATAGACTTGTAAAATGTCTTAGAATTTTTGGAAAAATAAGTGAATATGCGAATAGAATAGTTTTATCTGATCAAAAGAAAGTTAAAAAAGTATTGCAAGGAGTTGGTTTTAAAATTATTTTTTTTGATAAATTTTTTACTATACCAGCTACTCTCTATAAAAACTGCAAGTCTAAGATTTTTTTATTTTTGTTAAATATAATTAATTCAATTTTACCTAAAAGTATTTTTGGGAGAAGTTTATTTATATATTTTAAAAAATAACATAAGACATATTATGAAAAATAAAAATAATTTATCAATCTTAGTGTTATCATGTGATAAGTACTCTGATCTCTGGTCTCCATTTTTTGAGTGTTTTTTTAAATATTGGTCAAATTGTGAATATCAAGTTTATCTTGGTGCTAACGAACGAAGTTTTGATGATAAAAAAGTAAGGACCCTTTTAACTGGAGAGGATAAAGATTGGTCTAGTAGCTTAAGAAAAATAGTTAAACAGATAAATTCTGAATATGTCTTTGTTATCCTTGAGGATTTATTTTTAATTAAAGATGTTGATAATATAAAGTTTAAAAAGTGTTTTGATATATTAATAAAAATTAATTTTAATCATTGTCATGTTGATTCTAATTTAAAACCGGAATCAATTATGGAAAATGGAATCGGAGTTTATAATAGGAGTATGCCGTATCGTGTAAATGTTCTTGGTTTATGGAAAAAAGATTATTTATTAAAAATATTAATAGATGGAGAAAGTCCATGGAATTTTGAAATTATGGGTTCTTATAGAAGCTCTTACTATGACGGATTCTATTGTCTCCCTAATGAAATATTTAAGACAATTAATACCGTTGAAAAAGGCAAATGGTTTCCGGATAAATTAAAGATTTCTCAAGAGATGGGTCTTAAAATAGACACCAGTAATAGAAAAGTTCTAAGCGGTTTTTATTTGTTTAAAAGTAAGTTACAAATAATTTTTGTTAGATTAATTAATTTAATCCCTTGGGGGAAAAGAGTAAAGTTAATGAACTTGCTAAGAAGATTATTCTTCTCTTACTAATTATAGTAAAATAATTAAAATTAAAAAATGTGTAAAAATTATCTGAATTATGTTTGTTGCCCAGATTGCAAAAATAATCTAATCTTAGAAGGTAATTTTTTAATTTGTAAAAAGTGTAACAAAAATTATGAAGTTAGTAATGGTATTCCCGTTTTGATAGATAGGAATAAATTAAATAAACATTTAATTTATCAAATAGAATATTTTGAACATGATATGAATGATATGTTTAATCAATATGAATTGGAGGAGTGGCAAAAAAATTATTTAAAAAGTTTTTTGAATAATTGTAGTGGTTTAAAAAATAAATTAGTGTTAGACTGTGGAACCGGGAGTGGTTATATGTCCATAGAATTAGCTAAACTAGGCGTCAGTGTAATAGCTTGTGATTTAACTTTAAAAAATTTAATAAAATTAAAAAAAATAGCCCACAATTTAAATTTATTAAACAAAATAATTTTTATTTGTTGTTCTGCTGAAGAATTACCCTTTAAAAATAATATTTTTGATTATCTTATTTCTAATGCTGTGTTGGAACATTTACTAAAAGAAAGAGAAGCTATTGCGGAAATAAATAGAGTTTGTAAAAATACCTCTGAATTAATGATAACCGTACCATTATCTTTTAAATATACAAATCCTATATTTCTTCCTATAAATATTATACACGATAAGAGGATAGGACATCTTAGAAGATATAATGAGAATATATTAATAACCAAGTTTAGTGGCTTTAAATTAATTAAAACTTATTACACTGGACATTCAAAAAAAGTTTTTAAGATTTTATTAAATAATTTATTAGGTAAAAAATTATTTAATGAGCATAGAATTGAACAAGAAGAGAGAAAAGTTGAGGATGTGAAGTTGTTTGCTAGTAATATAATTTGTTTTTTCAAAAAATAATAAATAAATGTAATGATATGAAAAAAAAAGATTTATCAAAATATGGTCAATATAAAAATGATATTTTTAATAAACTTGATGTTGATTTTAAAAAAGGTAATAACATATTAGATGTAGGTTGTGGAGAAGGAAGCGATGCTGAGATTTTTATCAATGAATACGGATTAGATGTTTATGGTATAGACATTTATGAACACAACAATGTTAAAAATATAACTGGTTTAAAATTTAAAAAAGGAGAAATTTACAATATTCCTTTTCAAGATTGTGTTTTTGATTATGTATTTTTACATGACGTTTTACATCATATTGATGAAGAAAATCAATCCCACGATAAACATATTGAAGGTCTTAAAGAGTTAGATAGAGTATTAAAAATTGGAGGTAATATAATAATAGTAGAGGGTAATCGTTATAATCCGCTATTTTATCCTCACATGGTAAAAATGAGAAGGCATAATCATTGGATGCAATCTTATTTTATTAAAACAGTAAAGGAAGTTTTTAATAATGAAAAATATGAAACAAGATTTCAGTTTTTTGAATCCCATCTTTACCCGCAAAAATTTATTAGATTTTGGAAATTATATGAATTTTTTATGGAAAAGTTTGCATCAAATAATTTTTTAGCTTATAACATTGCTTTTATAAAAAAAATAATTTTATAAATATGAAAAATACAAATGAATTTTTATTAAGTAGAAAAACAGCATCAAGTTTCAATATTCGGTTGAAATATTTTGTTAACCAATATTTAGAATACAAAAAAATATATTCTAGCCCAATAAAAATATTAGATATAGGTTGTGGACATAATTGTGAGCTATTTAAATATAAACAGGGAGAAGATAAGTATTTTGGGTGTGATTTTTATGATCAAATTAATATTAAAATTGATAAATACCAGAAAATAAATCTTAACGAAGAAAAATTATCAGATAAATATAAAAATGAAAAATTTGATGTTATTTTTTGTGGAGAAGTTATAGAACATCTATTTAGCCCCGACAGTTTACTAGAAGAAATTAGAGAATTTATGCATAAAGATAGTATTTTGATATTATCTACACCCAATTTAGGATACTATGCAAATAGAATTTTATTGCTTTTTGGTATTTCTCCATTATTTATTGAAAATTCTTCTGAAATGAAATTAGGTAGAAAATTTAGGATTTTCGGTCAATTTAATAAGACGGAGGGTCATATTAAAGTATTTACATATGGGGCATTAAAAGATCTCCTAAGATTAAATAGTTATAAAATAATTAAAGTTAAATCAGTTCCTATTTGGAATAATATTTTTGATAGAATTATTTGTTTGCTATCTAAAAGTTTATCAGCAAACAATATTTTTGTGTTAAAAAAATATGAAAATACTATTTAGTCCATGCCATTATATTTATGATGAATATCACGGAGGATCTGAATATTCTTGGGCTTTTGAAATTGCTAATCGGACCGCTCTAAAAAATCTAGATTCTGTTGTTATTACAGGTTTTAAAAAATTACATAATGAAAAACCATATAATATAATTGAAATTCAATCAGAAAAAAAAGTATTAGATACGAGTATTAAAAATGCCATAGTTTTTAGTTTTAAATACTTTTTAGAGACCGAGAGACAACTGAAGAATAATTTTGATATTCTCCATCATGTTTTACCGTTCAGTATTAACAGAACGTTTAATTTAAGTTTAATTTTAAAAAGAAAAGTAACGCCATCAGTAATTGGACCGGTACAATCATCTCTTTCTTTACCAGATTGGGATAAATTAATTAATAAAAAACCTCTACTTTTTTATATCTTTAGATTTGTTTATTATTTATTAAAACCAGTATTAAAAATATTATCTAATTTAACTCTTAAAAGGGCTGATGTAGTTGTAGTTATAAATGGATATACTAAAAATTTATTAATTAAGAATGGTATTGATAAAAATAAATTAATAATAATCCCCCCGGGAATAGATATTAAAAAATTTGAATATATTTCTTTTGATAAAAAAAGATCAGATTTAGTAGAGTTATTAGTTGTTTGTTATTTAGTAAAGAGAAAAGCGGTTGATTTAGTTATTAAAGCTATAAATGAAGTTGTAAAAGAAAAAAAAAATATAATTTTAAGGATTATCGGTGATGGTCCACAAAAAGAAAATTTGCAAAATCTAGTAGACAAGTTTAAACTTGGACAGTATGTTGTATTTGAAGATTTTGTCCCAAATAGTGAAGTGCAAAAGTATTATCAGAAAGCACATATTTTTGTCAGTATGAGTCGTTCTGAGAGTTGGGGACAAATGTATTTAGAGGCTATGGCTTCTGGGTTACCGATAATAACCACTAAAAATAATGGTTCTTTGAGTATAATAAAGAATGAAAGATTTGCTTATTTAGTTGAACAAGAGGATTATATTGATTTGTCAAAAAAAATACTCAGATTATTAGTTAATATTAATCTTATTGCAGAATTAGGGGAAAACGCTAGATTTGAAGCAGAAAAATATTACGATTGGGACAATTGTATAATACCTAAATATTTGGAAATATATAACAAATTAATTAAAAATCATGAGTAATCAAAAATATTATATAACAAACCAAAGGTATTCCGATTTTTTGGATACTCAGAAGCAAAAAGATTTTGGTAAATACGCATATCTAGTGAATAAATTATTGCCAGAAAACGGTACATTTTTAGATGTTGGGTGTGGAACAGGTATAGCTCTAACTTTGATTAATAGAAGATCTAAAGGTGTTGGTGTTGATATTTCAGAAACTTCTATCGCTTCTTGTGTAGAAAAAGGATTATTCTGTAAATTGTATGATGGTTACAGATTACCGTTTGTTGATGATTATTTTAATATAGTAGGTTCATTTAATGTTTTAGAGCACACAGATGACCCTATTCATTTTCTTGATGAACAGTTTAGAATCTTAAGTAAGGAAGGATATTTAATCATAGCCTGTCCAAATTTTTTATCAATTACTAACAATTTTCATTGGCATACTTCAGGTCTAAAACAGAAAGTTAGAAACCTTACCAGTTTAATCAAGAAACTTTTAAGTAGAAATTATAATTTTGAGAAAATGAAAACCATTGAAAGAAAAGAATTCCACCCAGACGATGACGCTTGCAACGTTGTAAATCCCATAGATATTCTAAAATGGTCTAAAAATAATAAATTAAGTCTTGAAGATTGGTCAACTCATTCGGTTCATACAAATAGTCAATTTATTAATTTTATCGATAAAACAATATTTAAAATATTTTTTGGTAGTTGTTTTTTTGTATTTAAGAAAAAATAATGAAAAACTTATTCAACAAAGAGAGACTACTAGTGATATTCTGTATATTAATACTTCCTATCTTTGTCTATTGGATTTGGTTTTTTAAATTTGGTATTCTCACTGGTGGTGATTGGGGATTTTTCTTTAAAGAATCCCAACTTACCTTTTTCTCTACCCCATATATTTGGATGGGGAATTCATTCGGTTCTATTTTTTTGAGCACATCCTCTTATTTCTCACTTTTATTTACAGGGGTTCTTGGTTTTATTGGCAATTTTCCACTAAGCGAAAGATTAGTATATTTCTGGCCGTCGGTGATGTTTTCTTCGGTCGGGTCTTATATATTAATAAGAAAAGTATTAAATAATAACTTAGCAGCGATAAGTGGCTCTTTTGTCTTTTCTTATAACACCTATTTTATTTTAGGTAGAACAGCACATTTAACTCTTATGGTCGCTTTTTCTTTAGCTCCTTTGATAATTTATTTTTTTATTAGAGTACTTGAAGAAAAAAAAATAAAATTAGCTGTAATAATTGGTTTAATTTCCTTTGTCTGTGCTGCTTACGAGTTTAGGGTTTTTTATATAATTACTTTTGTTTTATTTTTCTATTTTATATATTACTCTTTTTTTATCGAGCAATTTTCTATTAAAGGTTTCTTAAAAAATTCAAAACTTGCTTTATTTCCGATAGTTTTAGTTTTTTTAACTAATTTACACTGGATACTTGGCTTGTCTCAAACTGGATCAATCATCTCTAACGAAATTTTTAGTCGAAGTCTCTTTGGAAATAGTTTTATGAATATATTGAGATCAATTACTCTTTTTCACCCCTTCTGGACAGGCACAAAAATTGAATATTTTGTTGTTCAGCCGATACCATTGTATTTTTGGTTGATCCCAATTTTTGCTTTTGTCGGTCTGATCTTAAATAGAAAAAATAAAAATGTTATTTTCTTTGGTCTCATTTCACTTCTAGGCATCTTATTAACTAAACAAGCTGGTGATCCGTTTCCCGGTATGTATTTGTGGTTATACGATCATTTTCCCGGATTCAACGCTTTTCGTGAAGCATCTAAGTTTTATTTTTTAGTTGCTTTAGGTTATAGTGTTTTGATTGGTTCTTTTGTTTATTGGTTATGGCACCATTTTAATAAAAGTAAATGGCAAAATATCACTAAACATTTTTTAACTTTTTTGATTGCGATATTATTTTTATGGAATGTTAAACCTATTATTACCGGTGAAATCGGTACGTTATTTATTTCTCGTCATGTTCCAAATGACTATCTTGTATTAAGAGACTTTATTTTAAAGCAGGATGAATTTTTTAGAACTTTTTGGACCCCGACAGATTCTAGGTGGGGAATTTATACTAATCAAAATCCAAAAATTAGTAATATTTTTGTAGTTGGAAATAATTGGAAAAATTTGACAGAAAATTATAATAAAAATACAAAGCTAGTTCAAGATCAAATTATCAATGTTTTTAAATTATCATTTATAGATAATTTAATGGATATTTCTTCTATTAAATATATAATTATTCCTCTTCAAGATAAGAAAAATGACGATGATTTTTTTATTTATTACGGAGGAGACAAAGATCCAAATATTCGTCAATGGTATATAAATCAATTTGGTAAAGTAAAATGGTTGAAAAAGATTGATATCGGAACTCAGGATTTGATTGTTTATGAAAATGCTAACTATAAAGATCATATCTATCTGACCAAGAAACAGGAATCTATTTATGTAAATATAGAGGCAGAAAATGTTGATTATGAATTCGTGAACCCAACGGAATATAAAATATCTTTAAAGAATATAAAAGAAAACACTTATTTAAATTTTTCCGAAAAATATCATCCTGACTGGAGTTTAAGGATAGGAAAATTCAATTGGTTTAGTGTTTTAATCAATAAAAACTATTTCTTAGGCGACAAATATCACTTAGAGAATGATGCGGGGTTGACTTCATTTCTAATAGATTCTAATTATATAAAACAAAATTTCCCCAAAGAAGATTATACAGAAAATCCCGATGGTTCTATTGATGTAGAGTTAACTTTGTATTTCAAACCCCAATCTTATTTTTACCTTGGACTTATTATCTCTGGTACTACTCTGCTCGGCTGTCTTGGATATTTAGGTTATGATTTTGTAAATAGACGAAGAAAAAATAAAAAATTGGAAATCAGTAACACAAATGAAGATGAAAAACATAATTAAATTCTTTAGGTAAGACCCAAAGAATACCCTAGGCATTGCCTTACGACAACAAAAATAGCAACTGTTTCCAAAATGGAAACAGTTCAAATTGAGGGTGGTAGGAAAATAAATAGATTATTGGAATACTATAATTTGGATTTGGTCATATCTATTGGTTATCGTGTCAATTCAAAAAAGGCTACGGAATTTCGTCAATGGGCCACAAAAACTCTTCATGAATATATAACGAAAGGTTTTGTTGTTAATAAAATAAAAATTAAACAAAATTACGAATTATTTCTTGAAGCTATTGATAATATTAAAAAACTTATTCCGCCTGAATCCAATATTGATCATGAAAGCGTTTTGGAATTGGTAACCGCTTTCACGGATACTTGGTTGTCGCTGAATGCTTACGATAAGGATGATTTGGTGACTAGAGGTATTGGGGTCAGCCACCATATTTTAAAAACTTCTCAACATACACTCCTTTAGTATTTTTTTACTCAGATAATTCTATTGGCTTATTCGTACGAATAGGTAAACAGAGAAAAGTAACGGATGATTTTTGTAATCAGCAAGTATCGCTATCGGCACGGTTCGGTTTTGTTTTAAGACAGATTATTTATGTTATAGTTAAACTATGGAAAATAAATTATTAAATTACGCTTTTATAGATAGCCAAAATGTATACTTAAGCATAAAAAATCAAGGCTGGAAAATTGACTTTGCTAAATTTAGAAAGTATTTAAAAGAAAAATATAGTGTTGGTATCGCATACTTATTCATGGGATATGTTGAGGGTAATCAACAGATGTATAAGCAATTACAGAAAGATGGGTTTATTTTAATTTTTAAGCCGACTTTAATATACAAAGATGGATCAACGAAAGGAAATTGCGATGCAGAGCTTGTCCTGCATACCATGATTGAATATCCCAAATATGAAAAAGCTGTATTAGTTTCAGGAGATGGTGATTTTTATTGTTTAGCAGAATATCTCAGAAATAATAAAAAACTCAGAGCCGTTATTGTCCCAGACCAAAAGAGATATTCGGCATTACTTAAAAAGATTAATAGAAGTGATGAGAAATATATTGTTTTTCTAGATGAAGCAAGAAACAAAATAGAGTACAATCATATAAAGAAAAAGGCCCCTTAAGGACGAACCTTAAGAGGGCTTTTTCGTAGTGATACTTGTATATTACTACAATAATCTAAAAAAGCAAATACGTACGTGCTTAGACTCGCAAGAACCGTCTTTGCTACAACTCACAACTCAACTTGCATAACTAAGATTTAAGCCTATAAATATTAGACAAATATAATATAAAGATATTATGAAAAATAGAATAAAAGAATATTTGCCCTATATAGGTGTGGTGCTAGCGATAATCTTGCCTTGGTTTTTCCATTCAGGATATTTATTTTTTACGGATATGGTGTGGGGGTCAAACATAAGTTTGGATTGGACAGGTGGATGGTTTTTGATTAATCTGATCATAAAATTTTTCTCGTTTGTTTTTCCGCTGGCTTTTTTGGAGAAACTTTTTATTGGGTTCGTAATTTTTGTTATACTCCTCGGTGGGCGGAAAATAGCTAGTCATTTTATACAGGATAAATTTGCTATTTTTATTGTTTCTTTATTTTCTCTTTTTAATCCATTTATTTATGACCGAATGATGTACGGACAAGTAGGAGTCGCACTGGCTTTTGGTTTCTTTCTTTTAGCTGTCGGGTATCTTTTAGAATATTTGTATATTAGGGAAGGGAAGCCGATGATTTATTTTGGTATCTGTTCTGCTTTTGCTTTACAATTCTCCGTGCATTTTGTTTTCTTTATTGGAATAGTTTTTTTGTTTTTCTTAGTCTTGTATTTCAGAAAATGGAAATTGGATAGTTGGAAATCTTTTGTAAAATACATTTTTCTTGCCAGTGCTTTGTGTATATTGCTAAATATAAACTGGATGGCTGGAGAATTTTTTAATAAAAATAGCACAATTAATTTTGTAGATTCTGGTATTACTAGACAAGACTTGCTCGCATTCAAGACTGCGGGCTCTTCAAATTCTCAAGTTTTAAGCAATGTTTTAATGATGTCTGGATTTTGGGGGAAGGATCAGTATAGATATGCTGACCTCACCACGGTAAAAGAAAATTGGGGTAGAAGTTTTCTTTTACTTTTACCGCTTATTTTACTGGGTTTTATTGTTGGTGTCCGGAAAAAAGAAACAAGGCTTCTGTCCAGCGGTCTATTTGTCATCTTTGGACTTTCTGTTATTTTGGCTTGTGGAATAAGTTTTTCTTATTTTCAAAATTTCACTTATTGGCTGTTTGAACATATTCCACTTTATAAAGGATTGAGAGAGACACAAAAGTGGGTATCAGTAATTGTCCTAATTTATACAATTTTCTTATCAATTGGAGTTATCTCCTTATTGAAGACAAAAATAATATCAATTCATAAAAATGTTTTCCTTATCTTTTTGGGAGCGATAATAATAATGCAGGCACCATTTCTCATATGGGGATTTTATGGACAGGTAAAACCAGTTTCTTATCCTAGTGATTGGCAAACTGTAAACAAGGAACTGAAATGTGAAAAAGGGGATAAGGTGCTATTTTTACCTTGGCACTTGTATATGAGTTTCAACTGGGTAGGAAAGATAATAGCAAATCCCGCCAAAGCCTTTTTTACTTGCCCGGTGATATCAAGCTCAGCTATGGAGTGGAGTGGTATTTATGACAATAGTCAAAATAGTGATTCGCAAAAAGTTGCGGAATGGCTGAGTAGTGAAGGAAAAAGTGACCTATTGAAAAATAATGAATTAGGTATAAAGTATGTTTTACTTGCCAAAGAGCTGGATTGGGAAAACCATCTTTGGGTAGAGAAAACTGACGGGGTTAAATTGATAGACGAAACCCTGACTTTAAAGGTTTATGAAATACAATAATTACGAATATGAAAGATAAAATAAAAAATATTATAAGATTATTAATGAGAGATATTACTAATTTTTTCCCATATTTTTTTCTTTTTTATCTCCTTACTTTTATTTTATCTTCCTTTTCCATCTTATGGGAATCTTTCTGGAAAGTTCCAATGCTTCATATCAGTTTTATTATCTTCGGATTAGTTTTCGCTTTTGAAAAACTGATTCCTTTTTATATTGATAAAATTAACTTTGAAAATAGTGGCAGAAAATGGAATGGTTTCTCTGAATTTTTTTATAAAACTAAATATTTCTTTAAAACTTTTTTGAGTGGCAAAAATATATTATCTTTCTTAAGGAGTGTAATCTTATTAGTTTATAAGTTTATTTTTTGGTTGATTTGTTTAATAAAATTCTTCGGATCTAAAATGATAGTGTTTTGTTGGAAAACACTAAAATCTTTCTGGAATAAAATAAAAGAAGGGTATTTCGTTTCTTGGTCGGGAGGGCTTGCTTTGTTTTTTCTTGCCCTTTGTCCGTTTCTTTTGGTGTTTAAGAAAGATGCCTTGGCCGAAAAATCGGCTATTTATGCCTATTATTTCCTAGTTATCTCTGTTATTCTCATAATAATTGAGAATTTCTCTGATAAAAAGTCTCAAACTATTGAAGAAATTGAAGAAACGGACGGGTAGAAAGTTATCCACTTTTAACCTGTTGCAAGCTTTATCCTTATTTTGTATAATGACCGGTATAGATTATATTCACAATGTTTTGTGAGATTTGAGCGGGTTTATTAGTTAATTAATATATTAAAAATAAAATGGTGGTAAAAATAAGAAGGTTTTTTGGTTCAGAAAGTATTGTTTCGCGTATAATTTTTGGAGCAATTCTTTTGGTTGTCTTTTCTGTAGTGTTTGGCTCTACCATTTACGCTGAATTTAATCGTCAGAATACTAGTACAGTTGGTTGGGGTTACGGTTATGGATATGGATATGGATATGGGTACGGTTTTGATGGTGGAAGCTTCGCTGGACAAAAAACAGACTTTAGTACATCGGCTACGGATGTACAAGGATATGGATGGGGATATGGATATGTGGCTAGCGGTGTAACTTATGATGCTACTCTCGGATATGAAGTAACTCCAGATGAGATGACCACATTGGTTCAAAGCGGTATCATGAAGCCAAACACAGCGGACATTACCTCTACTACGGTAGTTACTTTCAACGATAAAGTAACTTTGACAGTTGCAACTGGCACTACCATCACTATTCCAAGTGGCACAACATTTACTGCTGGTTCTGCAGGTGACTTCTCTAAGTTGGCTGCTTCTAGTTCTGTAGTCACAACTGATTTGAGTAATGTTACCGTCGCAGGAGTTTTGCAATTCGGTTTGCCTAATCTAGGTTTGACGGTTAATCCTGCAATTACTATCGCAGTGAATGTTGGAACTGCTTATAATGGTCAAACATTAACTATCTACAGAAAAGATGCAGGGGGTTCGTGGGCTTCTACTGGTTCTTCTTGCGTAGTTTCTTCTGGTATTTGTACCTTTACGACAACTCATTTGTCATCTTTTGCTACCGGTAAAGCTATAGCTGGTGGAGGAGGAGGTGGAAGTGTAGGTGGTGGAGGAGGATCTTATACGCCTCCAGTCGTAGCTACATCTACTGCTACAACTACAGCAACTACTACTACCGTAACTGCTACAACTACAACCGCGACAACAACAGTTGTTTCTGCCGGATTCAAGTTTACAAAAGACTTGACCCTAGGTTCAGAAGGAGCAGAAGTTATTGAATTACAAAAGATTTTGGTTGCCGAAGGATATCTCGTTATGCCAAAGGGAGTTTCAATGGGTTATTTCGGAGCTTTGACAAAAGCAGCGGTTATCAAATATCAATTAAAGAATAATATCAAACCAGCTGCTGGATATGTCGGATCTCTCACAAGAGGTGTTCTAAATGCTTCTATAGCGGCAGTAGTTCCGGGAAATCTTACCTCTGCACAATTAAAGCAGTTAATTGAGGTATTGATTCAAATAGGAGTTATTCCTGCAGACAAAGCTTCAATAGCTAGATTGATTGCAAGTTTAATGTAATCTGAACAATTAATAATTTAAAACAAAAAACCACCTTTCGGTGGTTTTTTGTTATTATTTACATAATCATATATAATATGAACTATGATATCTGGAAAAAAACAAACTTATGGCATGATGGCCTTCTTTTTAAGTGTGGCAATATTTGTCATTTTTGCTCAAGCAAATTTGTTTATTAGTATCTCCAAAGTCTTTGCTTCTACATCTACAAGTCCAACCACGACTATAGTCATAAAGTCACCTCTTCCTGACGGAACAGTGCTTGGCGCAGCGACAGAAAATGGAACAGTAGATGAAAGTGCGGGTGGAAGTACACAAACATTAGTAACTGTTTTAGGTATAATTCTAGTCTTAATATTTTCTATCACGATGGTAATTTATAAAAGATCTCAAAAGAAATCGGAAAATAGTTAAAAGTATGCAATATAAAATTAAAATAAACTTTCTGGCAATATTTGTTTTATTTCTTTGTTTTGGATTTTATACCAATGCTTTTGCGCAGTCGGCTTCTACTACAAGCGTAATCAATGCTGAGGTACTTTATAATGTCTGGTATTCCACAACTACTGTAAATGAGGGGGATGAAATAAATATTTACGCAGGTTTTCAAAATCATTCTGGAGAAAATGTGTCGGGTACTGCCGGTTTTTTTGTAGATAGCACGCAACTATCAAAAGTCAGTTTTACGACTAGCCCTAAAAGTTTGATAAAGCTAGAGGCAAAATATACAGCTGTAAGAGGGGAACATATTGTACAAGTAAAGATACTTGATATCAAAAACCTTCTTGCTTCAGAGACTGAGAAAAAGGGATTATCGGTAAAATATCAAATAACTTCTGCGGATGTATTAAATAGTGCGCAAAAAGTGACAAACAGTATTATAAATATAATAGATACATATACTACAAGAGCTGCAGATTATGTGGAAAATCTCAAACAACCAGCCGAAAGTTCAGATATTGCTTCTGACGATTCTTCCTCCACAAGTTCAAAAATTGCAGCAAAAATATACAAAAAATCTACAGAAGGAGTTTCGGGTACAAGTATAGAAACACAGTCAACTGATACGCAAAATAGTGGACAAATGACCACAACAAATTGGAAGACTTATTCTTACAATCTTTTATTAGATATTGTCGCATTTCTCTTACGACATTGGGTATGGACTTTCTCGTCGGTTATTATTTTTATTCTTTATTTGACATTAAGATAAAAGCGAAATCTAAAGATTTTTGAGTTTTGTTTCTGAATGTATAAGTGTTATAATTTTCAGGTGAAGAAAAATCCTCACAAATATATTTTTGTAATAGGCGGAGTAATGTCGGGAGTTGGAAAAGGAATTGCCACCTCATCTATTGGAACCCTTCTACAAGCGAAGGGTTTTTCTATAAATCTTTTA
>Ga0265297_10001322_pt1 | contig 59415 bp, 64 predicted proteins | sample Munlanlwell13791_FD_192502 | JGI IMG/M metagenome (GOLD analysis project Ga0265297, IMG submission 192502) | Leachate microbial communities from a municipal landfill in Southern Ontario, Canada - Leachate well 137-91 | ecosystem: Engineered > Solid waste > Landfill > Unclassified | place... | reverse complement strand
AAGTAAATATAAATTCTCGTTGGCCATCAGAGACTCCTTTACCCGCAGAAGGTAATTGAATGCTATGTGAGGCGTCAAATACTACTGGTTGGCCAAATTTTTTCATTATTTCCAGAGAACGCATATCGACTACCAAATTATTATAACCAAATATGTATCCTCGCTCAGTGACTAATATATTCTTATTACCAACCGACATTACCTTGCCAATGACGCTGTTAATACTCTGGGGTGACATAAATTGTCCCTTTTTAATGTTGATTGGCTTTTTAGTCTTAGCGGCGGTTGTAATTAAATCAGTTTGCCGGCTTAGTAGCGCTGGTATTTGGATTAAATCGACGGTTTTGGCGGCAATTTTAGCTTCTTGATCGGTATGGACATCAGTTGTCACTGGCACCCCAACCTCTTCTTTTATTTTTTTTAGAATAGCCATTCCCTTATCTAATCCAACACCGCGGAATGATTTTATTGAAGTCCGGTTTGCCTTATCATAAGATGCTTTGAATATGTAAGGAATTTTTAATTCGTCGCATATTTTTTTAATTGATTTAGCCATGTACATTGCATGCGACATTGACTCTAATGAATCTGGCCCGGCAATTAATAGAAATGGTAGCTTGTTGCCTATGGAGATTTTTCCAATCTTAACTATTTGTTGTTCCATATTTTTATTATTTTAAAATACTATCAAGCAGCCCTTTCTTGTTTAATAAATACTCAATTATTTCTCGAATTGCCCCATTGCCCCCAGGCGCATCGGCTATAAGTTCAGCGTTATCTTTTATCAAATCTCTGGCATTGCTAACGGCAATACTTAGACCGGCTTGCTGCATAATTTTTAAATCATTAATATCATCTCCAACGAAGGCAATCTCTCCTTTATCGATGCTAAGTTTATTTTCAATTTTATCCAATTGGCCAACTTTATCATTTATCCCGTCAATTAGCAGATTTATTTTTAACTCTTTAGCCCGATGTTTTAGGGCTTCGGACTGCCGACCGCTGACTATTGCGGTTTTAAATCCTGCTTTATGCCACATGTCTATTCCCAAGCCATCATAAACATTGAATGATTTTATTTCATGGCCGTTATTATCAAGCGTAATTGTTCCGTCGGTTAAAACGCCATCAGCATCCATCACCAGACATTTTATTTTTTTAATTTTGCCGGTTAAATCATTGTTTTTTTCTTGCATATTTTTTAACCAATTTTTGCCTCAAGAACGGACCTTAGATGAATTAGACCCTCTGGCTTGTTTGTTTTATTAACAACTATCAATGAAGTAATTTTGCACTGTTCCATTTTTATTAATGCTTCATGGAGCGACTGTTTTCTCTGAATCGTTTTTGGATTTTTAGTCATTACGTCAGCCGCCTTTGATTTTTGTGATAATTGACGACCAGACAAAAGAAAACGTCTGACGTCACCATCGGCGATTACACCGACCAGCTTTCCGACTTTGTTAATAACGGCAGTAATACCTAATTTTCTATTAGCAATTTTTTTTAAAGCCGTGGCCAAAATATCGTCTTGTTTGACTACTGGCAGTTTGTTGCCTTTGATCATAAACTCTTCAACTTTTTTCAGCTGTAAGCCTAGTACTCCTGCCGGGTGGAACACGGCGAAATCCTTTTTAGTGAATCCTTTTTTTAGACTTAGAGCAGTAGCTAATAAATCGCCGACGACCAAAGTGGTAGTAGTACTGGTCATTGGTGCTAGGTTGAACGGTGAACCTTCGCCATTGATTTTAAAGACCAACGCCACATCACTCATTTTTGCCAATGATGAAGATGGCTTGCCAGTTATAGCGACTATAGGTAGTTTATGATTTGCGGCGTGTCTAACGATTTTAAGCGTTTCTTCGGTTTCACCATTGTGAGATATGGCAATCAGTCCGTCATTGGCGGCAATTATGCCTAAATCACCATGCAATGCTTCGCTTGGATGCAGGAATATTGTCGGCACCCCTAAGCTGGTAAGCGTAGCGGCTATCTTCATGCCAATATAACCAGATTTTCCAACGCCGGCAATTATTAATTTACCCTCTACCTGGCTTAAACGATCTACTGCTCTTATAAAACTTGGGCCGGTGGCTATCTTTTCCAGGTCATTGACTGCCCTTGATTCCTTGTTTAAAAGTTTTAAAATTTCCTTTTTTATTTTTTCATCGCTTAGTCTGGTCGATTCTTTATCGTTCATAGATTTTAAATTATATTAAATCTTTAGATAAAAGTACGTCCTCTTGTTTTTTTGGATGTTTAAGTTTTTTCCCGATCACTTTTTTATACTGATCCGCCCTAATACCCCGACCGGCTTTTTTAAAACTAATATCTTCTAAGATTAATTTATGATTTTTTGGCAAATTTTGATTAATAATAATATTTTTTTCAAAAACTTTTTTCATCTCGTAGTATGGCCTCAAATTATTTTTGTCTACTGGATTTTTTAACGCCCGACTAATAAAGTCAATCCCTTGGACGTATTTTTTCATTTCTTTCGGTTCAAGCGAAAATTTGGCATCCGGCCCGTAAGATTTTTTTGAGAGAGTAAAATGTTTTTCAAAAACAGTCGCTCCCTTGATCAAGGCGGCGATTGATGAAGTGTTGTCTAAAGTATGGTCAGAAAAACCAATAATTAGATTTCTGTATTTTTTTTTCATCTCTTCAATAATGTTTAGCCCCACTGTTTCGGCGGCGCAAGGATATTGGCTTGAGCATTGCATTAAAACCGCTAGGCTGTTTTTCAAAATTTTTACAGCTTGGTTCATTTCCCGCCAATCGCTCATGCCCGAAGACATAATAACAGGAGTCATTGTGGTGTTGATGTATTCAAGATAGGGATGGTTAGTCACTTCCCCCGAAGGTATCTTATAGGCGTCGACGCCAATTTTTTCTAATAGCATGGCTGCTTCAGTGGAAAATGGGCTGACGATAAAATCTAATTTTTGGCGGTGGCAATATATCCGTAATAACCGCCATTCTCTTTCGGTGAAGGCGGTTCTTTTAAAAAATTTAAAACGATCTTCGCCTTGGAAATAGGGTGGGCGAGGGGCATTTTTTATTGTTTCCGCTTCAGCAATATGCATCTGGAATTTAACCGCGTCAACGCCCGTTTTTCCTGCCGCATCAATCAACTTTTTGGCCATAGAAAAATTACCATCATGGTTCATGCCAATCTCTGCAATGACGTAGTAGGAGTTATTTTGTATCTTCTTTTTGAGTCTATTCATATTAATTAATCCATTTAACTATTCTTTCGACATTTTTACCGTCAGTAGAAACACTGTTTAAGTTATAGTCTAGCAATGAGTTTTCTGATTTAAATTTTTTTAATTTTTCAATAAAAGTCTTTTCTGAATTTATAAATTCTTTGGCTCCGGTTACGTCGGTAAAATAGTTGATGAACTCCAGGTTTATTAAGTTAAGAAAGATGATTGGCTTTTTCATTATCATGGCAATAAAGTTGGTGGTTGAATGGTGACTGATGTACAGATCGGCAAAGAAAATTAATTCTTCATTGTTGGTATTTTTGTCGTAGATTTTTATGCCTTGCCGGGCAAGCGGTTCATAAAGCTTAACATCTTCGGCCGGATGAATTTTGAAATGGATATCAGCTTCAGCCGGGCTAAAAACCAGCCGGATTGAATTAATAATTTTTTCATAGTACTTGACCTGGTCTGCCGGTTCCATAATCGTCATATCTTTGGTGTAGAATGGGGTTGAAGCAAATATTATGATATTCTTTTTCGTCTGATTAATGCTTAGTTTTGCCGCTACCATTTCACGTTTTTCTTGATTGTTACGCAAGCTGTCAAAAGTCTCTTTGGCATGGTCAAAGTCAATATGGCCGACGACAGCGATTTTCTCCTTATTGATTCCAAGTTTAGTCAGAAAATTTGCCGTAAAATTATTTATGACGCCAATTTTTTTAGCTTCACCGCTGCCAAAAAGCCTTGGATGCTGTCGGGGCAAGCCTAGAAGTTGCTGGGTAAAGCTGTTGAGATAACTCTTTAAAAAATTATCTTTTTTCTTTGAATCAAGATTGTCCACTATTGATTTCTCGGCCAATTCTTGATCCATTGCAGATTTTATTGCCGGTGGCAGGGCGATTGCCCATTGCAGGAGCAGCGTCTCTATCCCTAATCTATTGGCTTCTTCAACCAGAACGGCATCCCAAAAATCTGAGTCAGAAATAACAACTATTCTTTGCGGTTTTATTCTTTTTAAAACATTTGTGATGTTTTTTTTATACTCTAACTTTTGGGCCAAATGCTTGATTACCGAATTACAATTCTTTACCTCAATTTTTAGGTAGGCATAGTTTTTATTTTGACAGTATTCAACCATTTCGAGCAGATATTGTGATCTGATTTTAGGTAAGAAAACAAACAGTATCTCATATTTTCGCTTTAAGTGCGGAATCAATTTTTCCAGATATTTTAAGCTGCCGGTGTAGTGGGGAGCTAAGATTAGTTTATCCATTTTTTTGGTTTATTTTTCTATAAAGAAATTCGGCAAATTCAAATTCATCCTCATGATCGATGTCAATTGATTCTTTTTCTGGCACCTCGAAAATTTTTGGTTTAAAGCCGTAATTGAATTGACGTTTTAAAGCAACATCTTTTGGGGTAATAAAGAGAGAGTTATTGATTATATATAATGGTTCCAAAAATTGGGAATAAACATGTTTTTCGGTGGTATAATTCAACGGTTTACTGTCCTTAGTCCAGATGTGAGTTTGCAGCTTTTTCATACCAATAATTGAGTCAAATTTTTCTTTATCCATCTGGCTGAACTCAGCCCAAGCGTTTCTGTAGGTCTCGGCAGAAATTAATGGGGTGGTGATATGGACCCAATAAATTATGTCATAATGGGCCTGCTCAATAATATGTTTGCAGACTTCGCTGTAAGGTGTCTCGTCTCGGCAGTAGTAGTCATCGCGTTTATGGGCCACGACATTTTTATATTTGCCGGCCTTCTGCAAAATGTCATCACTATCAGAAGAAACAATAATCTCATCGGTTAGATTTAATTCAACTAAAGTTTTTAATTTGATATCTAATAAAGTAGTGTCAGCGAACGGTCTGGTATTCTTTCCTGGAACCCGCGATGACTTGCTTTTCACCGGCACGATAAATGATATTTTCATAAGTTATTTCAGCTTAATAAAAAGATAGAAAATTAATAAGGCAGTGATCATTCCAACCAGCAGTTGGGCAAAGATTGCTCCAATAATGCCGTAAGCAGAAATCAAAATAATCAGGAGGGCAATTTTAATCGGGGGGATTACGGTACGGATTAAAGTGATCTCTTTTTTCTTCGCTTTCGCCAACATGGCATTGCTGAACATTCCGACCGGTATAGTCAAAAGAATTAGACAGTAGTATTGTGATGCCCTGATTGCATCAAGGTATTGTGGGTAAAAGAATTTGTAAAAATATGGTACAGCGAAATAATAAATTATTATTATTGGTATGATGATAAGGAAAAGTTTTTTTACTTTGGCTGGTAGACTTTTTTTGATTAAGCCTTCCTCTTGTGCGCTGAATTTTGGAAACGATAAAGTATATAATGATTGTAACGAATTTGATAACTGTTCAACCGGGGCTTTAGCAAATGTGTAGATAGCGACGTCAATCGGCCCTAAAAAATGCCACAATATAACTTTATCAATGTAATTTCCTATCCTTTGAATAATGCCCAGTAAACTCAAATAAATTCCGTAGGGGATTGTCTTTGGATCTACTTGATCATTAACTTTAAACTTCTTTTTTATCTTTCTAAGAAAAATGATATTTATCAGATTGGCTGTGCCCAGGTTTAGAATCAAGATGATATAAATATTATTTGTTAGTAACATGGTAGACCCTAAAACGATGGTATATATAATTTGGTATACTATTGAGAACTTTGTTGACGTTTTAAAGTCTTTTCTTCCTTCTAATATTGAACCGTAAAGACTGAAGGCATTATAGAATGGTATGAATATAGCAGTTATTAAAAATCCAACTGCTAATGTATCGCTGTTCTGCCAATAATAATACGCCGCTAAGGCCAAGCTAGCAACTCCGCCCAGACTGCCCCATTTAATTTTAGCTTTCATTGCCGGTATTAGGGAACCTTCATATCCTCTAGCCGCCGCCTGAGTGATCGCTGTGGCCATGCTAGCGAAAGTTGGAATTGTCAAGATGCCCAATAAAGACAGAATATATTGATAAATACCATATTCGGTTTTTGGTAATAAGTTGGCAAAAGCGATTGATAGGATAAAAGCCAGTGGCAGGTAAACTGCTCGTCCAACCATAATCCAAAATCCACCCTTAGCCATATATACCATATCGGTTTTTGTATATCTTTCGCCTCGTCGGAGTAAATTGTATAATGTTAATTTGATTTTTTGTAACATTTTTATGGCTAGGCTATTTTTGGATGCTTTAAATTATTGTCCTTTTCTGGTCAGAACCGTTCTGACCGTTTTGAGTAAAATACTGAGGTCTAAAGCGATAGACCGATTTTTTATATAGTAGAGATCAAATTGGATTTTTTCCAGAGTTTCTTCCAGCGAGCCGCCGTAAGCCGGTCCCATCACCTGAGCCCAGCCGGTTAAGCCCGGTTTAACCATCAATCTTTCGCGGTAAAATGGAATTTGATTCTGCAGTTGTTCAATAAATTCCGGTCGTTCTGGTCGGGGTCCGATTAAACTCATTTCGCCGCGCAGGATGTTAATCAATTGAGGAATCTCATCAATCCGCGTCTTGCGGAAAAATCTTCCCACAGCAGTCACTCTTGGGTCGTTTTTTGACGCCCATTGCGGGCCGTTGGTTTCCGCGTTAGCCACCATTGTCCGGAATTTAATTGCCAGGAAATTTTTGCCATCTTTGCCGGTCCTGATTTGTTTAAAAAATGCCGGGCCTTTGCTTGTCGTTTTTATGGCAAAGGCGATCAGAGGGATAAAAGGCAGTGAGATTGTCAGGGCAATAATTGATACAATAATATCAATGATTCTTTTGAATAAACCGTAGGTCCGTTTATCTCTTTCGGTTAGGTTCTCCAAAAACCAGATTTGCTCTATTGTGGTTACCGGTATCTTGCCGGTGATATTCTCGTAAAATTTTGTCAATTCATAAAACTTTATTTTCAAAGCCAGGCATTCAAATAAATTTTTCATCAGCGATTTATCCTCCCGCGGGTGAATGGTGGTAATGATAGTTTGGATTTCCTTCTGTTGGCAAGTCGCTTTAAGCTGATCAAGTCCGACAGAGGTAACCAAGCCTTCGTATTCAGCCGGGATGATTTCCGTTTCGCCGTTAGCGACCGGAATAATGGCTCTGACCTGAAAACCCAATTCCGGCCGTTTTTGAATTTGGCGGATAATTTCCCCCACTTTTTTATTGTAGCCAATAAAGATTATGCCGTCGGCAATCCTTGGCGACCGGGCAACTTTGTAAAACCACAGTCGCCAGAAATATATTAAAATGCCGGCGATGATGACATAAATTAAGAAAACCCGCTGAGGTTTGATGGTAAATAGCCGGTCGATACCGATATAAAAGAAGGCGAAGGCAAAAGCGCAACCGATCAGTAAGCTTTGGAGGATTCGATTCAGGAGATGGACCCGGCCCTTGCTGGTGCCAAGTTCATAGAGGTCTTCAATATAAAAAACAATCAAAAGGAAAATAATAACCACAACGAATGGCGCCAGATGGCTTTGCCATAAGCTATAATCAAATTTTTGACCGTACCGGATCAGTAGAGTTAGCCAAAGCGAAAAGAGGAGAATAGTCAAATCTCCTGCCAGTAGCAGGTTGATTCTTGTGGCCTTGCTAATTGATCGATTTTCCATAATTGTTCAATATTATTGCTTATCTTTAGGCGTATGTTTCATCATTCTAGCTAGCTAAACTATAGGCAATTTTGGCCAAAAAGTCAACTGACTTTCTTGCCGAATTAAAGATTTTTTGGTATGATAAAGCTGCTTTATCAGCTTTAATAAAATCACATTTATTGAATTTATACAATAAGGCAAACAAACCAATGCTTACTCAAAAACGGCTGGCTAACATCTTAATCCACACGATCAGGGGGAGTGTTTTGTTTATCCTGTTTTTACCTCTGGTAATGAATAGTCACTTTTTTTTCCCTTTTATCGTGGTTAAAAATGGCTTGTTCCGGCTAGTGGTCGAATTTATTTTCGCGGCGTATCTTGTTCTGATTTGTCTCCAGCCGGAATATCGGCCGCGGTGGAATAAATTGGTTTTGGCAACCGTGGCCTTCTTTGGCGTCTCCGTTTTAGCGATGATCACCGGTATTGGATGGTATAGCAGCTTCTGGGGCAATTATGAACGGATGAGCGGCTTGTTTCATCAACTCCATCTGGTTTTGTATTTTATTGTTCTGCTAAACGTTTTTAGGTCAAAACGCGATTGGTATCAATTCTTTAGTTTTTCGGTATTTGCAAGTCTATTGATGAGTTTTTTTGCTTTCGCCCAATGGCTTGGTGCACCATTCCTGATGAAATCTTCCGGCGGTTCGCGGTTGTCCGGCACCGTGGGCAATGCTACCTTTTTAGCCGCTTATCTATTGTTCAATCTGTTTTTTATCGCCTACTTTTGGGTTAAGGAGCAGAGATTTAATATCAAACTGTTCGCTCTGAGCTTCCTTGTCTTTGACAGTTTTTTTGTCTTAGCCGGTATTTTGAGTAAAATTTTTAGCCTGGCCGATTGGGGCATCTTTAATTTTTTTAAAATTTCGGTCCTCTTGGAAGTTTTAGATTACCCAAAACTTTTTTATCCGTTTTTGGCGATGCAGATTCTGATTTTTACCGCCTGGTTTTTACGCCGGAGAAAGTACTCAATCAAGATTTTACTGACAGTTATTCTCCTCTTTGAATTTATAATCTTTTTCAATACTCAGACTCGAGGCGCAATCCTAGGCCTGGTGGCCAGTATATTCGTTTTAAGTTTGGTGTCATTGTTTTTGCCACTCAGCCGGAAATTTAAAGTAGGGAGTGCCGCTACTCTTTTGCTAATTATAGTTTTACCTTTTGTCTTGGTTGCCGCTAAAAACACTCCGGTGGTCGTCAATACCGCCACCCTGAATCGATTGGCCAGCATCTCTTTTTCTGATATTACTAGCGAATCCCGCCTGTTGACTTGGCAGACGAGCTGGCGGGGTTGGACCGAGAATGCAAAATCGTTTTTAATCGGTTACGGCCCGGAAAATTATTATTATGTTTTCAATAAGTATTTTCCGGTTAAAATATTCAAAGATGCCGGGTCGCAAATTTGGTTTGATCGGGCTCATAATATTATTTTTGACGTTGGCGTTACCACAGGCTTGATTGGCCTTTTGGCCTATGGATCAATGCTGGGTTTTGCCGTCTGGTCGCTGGCCTCAGTCTATAAGAATAATCATTCATTCAGTTCCAGTTGGCTTTTTGTCGGGTTAATCATCGCTTATTTTTCTCAGAACTTTTTTGTTTTTGATACTCTGAATACGGAAATTTTATTTTACTTATTTCTCGCTTTTGTGGCTTTCGTTCAATTTTCCGCTGGATCGGAGTCTGAGCCAGAGGAAAATAGCCAGCCGGCTAGTAGCAAGCCGAAACCTTATTATTTGATGGCGATTGCGGTGCTGATTTTAGTTAGCGGGCTTTTTATTAATGTTAAAACCCTTAAGGCCAATAACTATATTTATAAAGCGTTAGCCGAGGCAAAAGATCCAACCGAGGCTTATGATTATTACCAGCGATCAATCAATTCGTCGATTGTCGGGAAATTTGAAATCAGGCAGCAGTTGGCCAATCTTGCGTTGAATGTTATGCGAGACACCAACGTCACTCCTTCGCAAAAAGTTGAAATCGTCGACCGGGCTTTGGTGGAATCAGAGAAAAGTGTCGCGGAGGAGCCGTTTAACGTCCGGCATTATATCTGGCTGGCTTCTTTATATAACGAAACGGCCGCCGCCGACATTAATAACCTGGATAAAGCGATTGATGTCAGCAACCGAGCGATCGCTCTCAGCCCGGACCGGCCGCAAATTTATTTCGAACTTGGCCAAGCCTATTTATTCAAAGGCGAAACCGATAAAGCGATTGAATATTTTCAGCTGGGAGTCGATAAAGCGCCTTGGGTGGCAGAATCCCATTTGACCCTGATCTCCGTCGCGATTTTGGCTCAGCGGGAAGACCTGGTTAAACAGGAATTTGAGAAAATGGCTGCTGGCGGGCAGAAATTAACGGCGGAAAATTACCGTTCAATGATTAATTTGTATTTGCGGGTAAAAAATTATTCCCGAGCGATTGAATTGCAGTTAAAGATTAACGAATTAGAGCCGGGCCAGCCGGATAACTATTTCGCCTTGGCCAATCTCTATGCCCAGGCCGGCGATAATCAGCGGGCGCGTCAGGCGGCTCTCAAAGTGCTGGATTTGGATCCTAAAGCTAAATCGGAAGTTGATTCGTTTTTAGAGCGTCTAGACTAGTTATAGTTAAAAAATTCACGAGGTTTATGATGAAATTATTCAGATTAAATTTGTATATTTTTTTAGTTTTGTTGCTGAGTGGCGTTTTTTATTTTTCTCCGGCCGTCGCCATGGATCAGGTCAACCAAACCGATCAATTCCGGGCCGGGGAGTTTTTGCTTAAATTCAAGGGCCAAGACGAAGTCTTAAGGGTTAAAGTCGATCCCAGTCTGGATATTATGACCTTAATTCAATCATACCGCGACTGGCCGGACGTGGAGTATGTTGAACCGAATTTTCTAGTCTCACCGTCGGCTTTCCCCAATGACCCAGATTATCCCAAGCAGCAATACCTGCAGATGATTAATATCCGGCCGGCTTGGTCGAAAGAGCTGTTAACTCGTGAAACAGAAAATATTACCCGCCGGTCAGTGATTGCCGTTTTAGACACCGGTGTCGATTTGGATCATCCCGACCTTAAGGATAAGATATGGACTAACATTAAAGAACGGCCGGGGAATAATATCGATGACGACAGCAATGGTTATGTCGACGATATCAATGGTTGGAATTTTGTTGAGAATAACGCCGATCCCAATCCGTCGTTTAATAACGGTTATGACCCGAATGCCATCAGCCATGGCACCATCGTTTCGGGCATTGCCGCGGCCAGCATTAATAACGGTGAGGGCATTGCCGGTGTCAGTTGGTTTAGCGAAATTATGCCTTTGCGGATTTTAGACAGTACCGGCTCCGGTGACGTTTATTCAGCGATTAAAGCGGTTGAGTACGCTGTGGCCAATGGCGCCGACGTTATTAATATGAGTTTTATCGGTCAGAATAAAAGCCTGCCCCTGGAAACGGCAATCAGGCGCGCTTATGACAAGGGGATTATTGTCGTGGCTGCCGCCGGTAATACCGATCCTGGTGTTGATGGCATCAACCTTGATTTAACTGAGTATTATCCGGTCTGTAATGATGGGACAGCGGATGAAAATATGGTGATTGGTGTGGCTTCAATTGATCAGGCCTTCCGAAAATCAAAATTTTCCAACTACGGCAAATGCGTTGATATTGTTGCCCCGGGCGAAAATTTTTACTCCGCCCAAGTCCTTGATCCTGCCGTCAGCGGTTTTACCAGCGCTTACAATGGTTATTGGTCCGGCACGTCTTTATCCACGCCTCTAGTCAGTGGAATGGTCGGCATCATTAAAGCTTTACGGCCGCAGTTCACTCCGAAAATGATCAAAGATTTTTTATTTAGTTCCGCTCAAAATATCAATAGTTACAATCCGGAATTTAAAGGCAAGCTTGGCGCCGGACAGTTAGACGTTTATAAGACCTTGGAAGCGGTGCTGGGCGAGTCAGTCGGTGCTACCGGCGGCGTAAAGCAGGGCTATGTGGTTGCCGGTCTTGGTTTTGGCTCATTTCCCCAGTTGAAAATTTTAAGGACCGACGGAACTGAGTTTAAATCATTTTATGCCTATAGTCCCAATTTTACCGGCGCGATCAATGTTGCTACCGGCAACGTCAATAGCGATAACCAGATGGAAATTGTAACCGGTGCCGGTGCCGGCGGCGGGCCGCATATCAGAATTTTCAATCGAGAAGGTCAGGTTCTGGGTCAGTTTTTTGCCTATGATCAGAAATTTCGCGGCGGTGTAAATTTAGCGGTAGGCGACGTTAATGGTGACGGCCAAGCCGAGATTGTCGTCGGCAGCGGCAAGGGGATAAAACCCGAAGTCAAAATTTTTGACTATAAAGGGCAGCTACTTTCCAGTTTTTTGGCCTATGGAGAGAATTTTACCGGCGGAGTTAAAGTCGGTGTCGGCGACGTTAACGGTGATGGCCAGATGGAAATTGTAACCGGTGCCGGTGCCGGCGGCGGGCCGCATGTCAGAATTTTTGATAAAGACGGCTTGGTTTTAAATCAATTCTTTGCTTATAATCAAAATTCAACCAATGGAATCAATGTGGCGGTTGGCGATGTACACGGCGACGGCCGATACGAGATTATTGTCAGCGTGGAAAAAAATTCAACGCCAACGGTCAGGCTTTTTGATTATCGCGGCACCCAGCTGCTTAATTTTTTCGCTTTTGAGTCGAACTTTTTATCCGGCGTGGAAGTTACCGCCGGCGATATTGATAATGATGGCATCGATGAAATCATAACTGGCCGGTCGTTCGGTGGCAGTCCGGAGGTTAAGATTTTTGATTATGCCGGTCAGCTCAAATTTGATTTATTCGGTCACGACCAAAAGTATAGGGGTGGTGTGCGGCCCGCGGCAATTATTTTATAATGGCTTAATCGCTTTTGATGTCTAAATATAATTTAACCAAATCATTTCCGCCCAAGCAATTCATAAAGTTTTGCACGGTAGGAGGAATATCGGCGGTTATCCATTATTCGGTTTTGCATTCTTTGACCGAAGGGTTTGGAGTCTGGTATCTCTATTCCAATACCTTTGGCTTCATCGCTTCGGCGATCTTTAATTTTTTTGCCAATAAATTTTGGACTTTTCGAGATAAGGAACTTGGCCATAGGGCATTTCGTCAATCGCTCAAATTTATCATTGTTTTAACGGCCGGCTTGCTGATCAACACCGGAATAATCTATAGTCTTAAAGAATGGGCGGGATTCGATTATCGTCTGGCTTGGATTTTTGCCACCGGCAGCCTGACTTTCTGGAATTTTTTGTTCAATCGGGTCTGGACTTTTAGGCTAAAAAGTGAAAAGCCGGCCGGTCTTGTTTGAAGCAGTTTAAAAAGTTATAATGTAACCAGTCTTAATCTTTAGTTTTTAGTTTTATATTTATGTCAATTAAGCCAATTTTTGAGAAAAAAAATATTTTAGTGACCGGCGGCGCCGGTTTTATCGGCTCTCACCTTTGTGATGAGCTGGTAAAAAATAATAAAGTGATTTGCATTGATAACTTTATCTCCGGTGATGAGCAAAATATTGATCATCTGCTGCAGAATCCAAATTTTCAGTTTATCCGTCATGACATCACTGAGCCGATTGATCTAAATAATTTGTCGGAGCTGGAAAAATTCAAAGTTCAATTCCAAGGCATTCAGGAGATTTATCACTTAGCCTGTCCAACCTCACCAAAGAATTTTGAAGCTAATATCATCCAGACTGCCTTGGCGAACTCAATCGGCATGAAAAATGTTTTGGATCTGGCAGTCAGCTACAAGGCCAAATTTTTATTGACCTCTTCCTCCGTAGTCTACGGTCCTAGGGCGCCGGAGAATATCTATTTTAAGGAAGATGATCGCGGTTCGGTCGACACACTAAGCCCGCGAGCCTGCTATGACGAAGGTAAGCGTTTTGCCGAAACTATGACTAATACTTATCGCCAGGCCTATGGCTTGGATACTAAGATTGTCAGAATATTTCGAACCTATGGCCCAAGATTAAAGCTTAATGACGGCCAGATGCTGCCGGATTTTGTTTACAATGCTCTGGAAAATAAAGACCTCGTAATTTACGGTGATAAAGATTTTTCTTCCTCGTTCTGTTATATTTCCGACGCTATCCAGGGATTAGTTAAAATCATGAAGAGCGGTGAAGCCGGCCCGATTAATCTGGGCAGTGATTTGGAAGAAAATATTGTCACGGTGGCTGAAAAGGTTATCGAGCTGACCGGTTCAACTTCCAAGATAGTTTTTGAGAAACCCTTGCTGTTTATGACGCCGCTGGGTCTGCCGGATATCACTTTGGTTAAAGAGCGCCTGGGCTGGTTTCCGATTGTTCTATTAGAAAACGGTATTAAAGATTTTATTGATTACATCAAAGCTCATCGGGCAATTATCCGGCCGAATAGTAAATCCAAGTAAGATGAAAATTTTTGTCATTATTCCCGCTTATAATGAAGCACCTCTTATTGGCCAAGTGATCAGCGAAGTCGCCCCTCACGTCAATCAGGTTATTGTGGTTGATGACGGTTCAACCGATCAAACCGGTTTGGTCGCCGATCAAGCCGGAGCGCAAGTAATCACTCATCCGATTAACCGCGGTCAGGGCGCGGCTTTACAGACCGGCATTACTTTTGCCTTGAATCAGGGCGCGGATGTTATTGTCACCTTTGATGCCGATGGACAGCTTTTGGCCTCAGAAATCGATTCAATGGTTAAGCCGATTTTGACCGGTGAGGCCCAGGTGGTTTTAGGCTCTCGCTTTTTAAATCAAAATCCGGACACCAAAATTCCCCGATCTAAACGATTGGTCTTGAAAGCGGCAGTTATGATTACCCGACTTTACACCGGTTTAGCAATCACCGATACTCACAATGGCATGAGGGCTTTCAGCCGCCAAGCGGCCGGCCAAATCGAAATTTGCCAGGACGGTATGGCTCACGCCTCGGAAATTATTGAAGAGATAAAAAAGTATAAATTAAAATTCAAGGAGATTCCGGTAACGGTAAAGTACACGGAGTATTCTCGGCGTAAGGGTCAAAAGCTCTCTAATTCTTTCAAAATAATTTGGGATTTATTTTTTAGCCGCATGGTCAAATGATTATTCAACTATTCATTATTTTGTTTGTCTTGTTCGTTTTGCTGCGCATTGTTAGCCGTTTTCGCCAAGGGGACATCACCGGGCGGGAATTGGCAATCTGGGCCGGCTTTTGGTTCTTGGTCGCCATTGCGGCATTGCTGCCGGCCAAAACCGACGTCTTGGCCGCTTTTTTGGGAGTTGAACGCGGGGCGGACTTATTGATTTATGTTTCAGTAATCGTTCTATTTTTTATTATTTTTAAGGTTCTGGTTAAACTGGAAAAACTTGATAAGCAGATTACCAAAATCGTCCGGCAGCAGGCTTTAAATCAGGTTCAAAAGCCAGAAGAAAAAAATGAGTAAAAAAGTTTTAATCATTATTGTCGCTTATAACAGCTCCGATTATATCGGAGATTGTTTATCTAGCCTCGGCGGAGTGGATTATCCCAGGGATTCTTTCGATGTGCTGGTTATTGATAATGCTTCTACCGATGGTTCAATGGATCAGATTAGAAAAGATTGGCCGGCGGTAAAACTAATTGTTAATCAAAAGAATCTTGGTTTTGCGGGAGGGAATAATATCGGTTTTCAGTACGCCGTTGACAATGGTTTTGATTATATCTATCTCCTCAATCAAGATACGGTGGTAAGACCGGATTTTTTAACTCAGGCAATTATTTCCGCCGAAGCCGAGCCGGACATCGGTGCCGTTCAGTCCAAGCTTTTACTGTATCAGGATAAAACTAAGATTAACAGCATCGGTAATGAAATTCATTTCCTCGGTTTTGCTTTTGCCGGCGGGTATAAACAACCGGATCGGCCGCTGCCAGCAAGGGAAATCACTTATCCGTCCGGCGCGGCAGTTCTGATTAAGGTGGCAGCCCTAAATCGGGTTGGATTTTTCAATCCTGAATTTTTTATGTATCACGAGGACGTCGATTTGGGCTGGCGGATCTGGCTTGAGGGTTATAAGATCAAGTTGGCGCCCGGCTCAATTGTTTATCATAAGTATGAATTTTCGCGCAGTATCAAGAAATATTATTATATGGAGCGCAATCGTTATCTGGTAATTTTGCAAAATTATAAGTTGGCCACCCTGCTGTTGATTGCGCCCGCCGTTTGTTTGATGGACTTAGGAATGTTTATTTATTCTTTTGCCGCTGGCTGGTGGCGTGAGGAATTGAGAGTCTGGGCTTATTTTTTCCGGTTTAGCAATTGGTCTAAAATTTTGGCCAACCGAAGGCGGGTGCAGAAAAATCGGTTGGTGACCGATCGAGAGATTATCAAGCGATTTGTCGGTAAAATTGAGTTTCAGGATTTGGACAATCCGGTTTTGCGGTATGTAATCAATCCGGTTTTTAATTTGTATTGGCAGCTTGTCCGATGCTTAATCCGGTGGTAACGGGGAGTAATAAAAATGTAGAGACGAAAATTTTACGTCTCTACATTTTTATTATTGTCTGGTCGGTTATTTATTGACGGTGACGATGGTTTTCTTGATGACTTGACCGGATTTTTTTAATTCCTTATTTTCTTCCCGGCTTAATTTGACTTTTAAGATTTTTTTGACGCCGGTCCGGCCGACTACCGCCGGCACCGACAAACAAACATCATTGAGGCCATATTCGCCGGTTAATAAAGTGGAGACCGGAAAAACGTGGTTCTCGTCATAAATAACAGCCCGAACAATTCGGGTAACAGCCAAAGCAATGGCATAGTAAGTGGCGCCTTTTTTCTTTATAACTTCCGCGGCGGCGTTGCGGGCGGTCTGATAAGCGGCGAGCGCAATTTTTTTGCTGTAGCCGGTCATGCCGGTGATTGGTTCACCCATGATGTTGGCATGGGAATAAACCGGTACGGAGCTGTCACCATGTTCACCGAGTAAATAGGCGCCAACGCTTTCCGGATCAAGCCCGGTTTTTTGGGCTAAGTAAAAGCGGAAGCGGGAAGAGTCTAGCGTCGTGCCGCTGCCGAAGACTTGGCCCTTTTTTAGTTTAGCGGCTTTAATCGCGATATAAGTCGTAACGTCCAGCGGATTAGTTACTACCAAAATAATCGCTTTTTTGGTGTATTGAGTGATGTTCTTGGTTACCTCGGCAACAATTTTACTGTTAGTACCAGCCAGCTCTAGCCGGGTTTGGCCGGGTTTTTGGGCAATGCCGGCGGTGATCACCACCACGTCGGCTGTTAGGCAGTCTTTATAGTCACCGGCCCAAACTTTGGTCCTGGGCACAAAAGATAAACCTTGCTCCAAATCGCGGGCTTCGCCCTGGGCTTTAGTTTGGTTACGATCAATTAAAACAATTTCTGAAGCCAAGCCCTGAATCATCAAGGCGAAAGCCACGGTGGAGCCAACGGAACCGGCGCCAATAATGGCGACACGAGTTGATTCAATTTCCGTTTTTGTTTTTGGTTTGGTCATAATTTTGGGTTAAAATTCTTAAAGTCATTCTATCATTTTTTTTAAATCATGTCATCGAATCATTCCTTTTGCAACCGCCTTGAGAGCGGAATCAATTTCCGCCAGGGATTTGACTTGAACCAACAGCTGCCGATATTGTGAAGCATTGGGAATTGATTTGACGTAAGCGGTTAAATGCTTACGGATTTCGAAAGTGCCGACTTTCAAGCCTTTGCTTTGGATTAAATATTTAGCGTGTTTTTTTATCAAGGGAATTTTTGTCCGGAAATTTTTTGGCGGTTTTGGGCTGAATACCCAGGGGTTGCCGAAGGCGGCGCGGCCGATCATAAAACCGTCTAAGTTGCCCAGCTTGCTTAAGCCGTCAGCGATAGAAGTAATGCCGCCGTTGCCGATCACCGGAATTTTCAAAACTTTTTTAAGTTCATAAATTGGTCCGAAGTCAGCTGGACCGCTGTAGGGGACATTATAGGTTCGGCCATGGATGGTAATTAAATCCGCTCCGGCGTTTTGGGCTCCTAAGCCAAAATCAATAAGATCGGACGCGTCGTTCCAGCCGAGCCTGGTCTTGACCGAGACCGGCAAATTAGTGTTTTTGGCCACGGCTTCAATCAGCCGGAACGCTTTGTCCGGATTTTTCCTCAGGGCAATGCCATGTTCAGACCGGACCACCTTTTTTGCCGGACAGCCCATATTTAAATCAATGCCGGAGAAGCCCAGTTCCTCGCAGTACTTGGCGGCGGTAATGAAAGTTTCAATATTTTTGCCGAAAATTTGGGCGATGATTGGTTTTTCGCTGCGGTGAAATTGTAGTTTTTCCTGCAGCTTTTTTGCTCCGTGATGCAGACCGTCAGCCGAGGTGAACTCGGTAAAGACAATAATGCTCGGATTAGCCTCTTTGCAGACTCGGCGAAAGGCGCTATCGGTATAGCCGTCCATCGGCGCCAGGGCGATGATCGGTTTTTTTAATTTTTGCCAAAAATCCTTTTTCATTCAGATCGGTAAAATATATTTTAGAACCAGCCAAAAATGACAAAAGCTGCCGGCCATTACAAACAAATGCCAAATTTCATGCATCCAGAATTTTCTTTTTTTAGGTAAAACTTTATCCAGGCCGTAGAATATTGTTCCGGTTGTGTAGAATATGCCGCCAATCACCAGCCAGGCTATTCCGACGATGGGAACGGTTTCTAATAACAGTGGAAAGACGATTAAAATCATCCAGCCCATGAGCAGATAGATCGTGGTCGAGAGCCAATCGGCGGTTGGAATATTTTTTATCTTTATGATGACGCCGATTATTGTTAAGCTCCAAACAATACTGAGTAAACTCCAGCCCCAACTGCCGGTCAAGGCGATCAGGCAGATCGGGGTGTAGGTGCCGGCGATTAAGATATAAATCATTGATTGATCAATCTGCCGAAAGATGCCTTTTTCTTTTGGCGCCAGATAAATCAGATGGTAAAGAGTGCTGGCAATATAAGCGAAAATCAGACTTAAGCCGAAGATGGTAACACTGTAGATTTTTTTAATTTCCCCGGTTTCCGCAGCGGTGGTAACTAAGAATACCAAAGCACCAATTGATAAAACCGCGCCAATCAGGTGAAGGACACCGGAGATCGGCTCTCGCTGTTTTTCGATCAGTTTTTCTATCCCTGTTGCCATCTATTTCTTTTAATTCGATTTAGTAAAAATAAACCGCCGATTAACAGGGCTGGCAGAGAAATAATCAAGAATGTCAGTAGATGGGTATAAGTATGGAAAGCAACGGTAAACAGCAAACCCAACAAAAGAAAGATTATCCCGCCGCTGAGTTCCGATTTCCAGGCGATGGCCGTCGCGATAGCCAAAACCAGGGAGGGGATAAGATGGATCAGCAGGGCGCCGGCTGTTCTCCAGATGCTAAGTCCTTCGCCAAAGACATCAAGGGCGAAAAGGCTGATGAAACCGATAAACAATACGGCCAGAATTCGGGGAGTCCAGTATAATATTTTTGTCATAATATTTTGGTTAATTTTTATCCGATACTGGTATTTTATCAGTTTTAAGGACAAAAATCCAGTTGGCCATATTGGTCAAAGATGTTATCATAAATTCGTATGAAGATTGCAATGCTCAGTTCGACCTTTCCGCCGTACGCCGGCGGGATCGGTAATGTCGCCGCTTATAACGCCCGGGCGCTGGTTAAGCTTGGCCACGAGGTAACGGTTTTTACGCCGGAATATCATCGGATAGAAAAAGAGGAATTTACCGATTTAAAAATTGTCCGGCTCAAACCAGTAATCAAATACGGCAATGCCGCTTTGACTTTTGGTTTCGGCCGAATCCTTAAAGGGTTTGACATTATCCATTTGCATTATCCGTACTTCGGCGGGGCGGAATTAATCTGGCTGCAAGCCAGAAGGTTGAAGAAGCTCAGAGCGAAGTTCGTTTTGCATTATCATATGGACGTAGTCGGCAAAGGACTGTTTAAAACTTTGTTTAAGATTCACAACAAAATCATTTTGCCGCGGATTATCAAGCGGTCGGATAAAGTGATCATTACCTCTTTGGATTACGGACGGCATTCTAACATTGCCGGTTTAATTTCTCGTCTGCCCCAAAAATTTGTTGAGGTGCCCAATGGCGTTGATAGCAATAATTTCACACCGCAAGACCCGGATTCGGAATTTTTAAAACGGCGGCAAATTGAACCGGGCGAAAAAGTGGTTTTATTTGTCGGCGGGCTGGATAGCGCTCATTACTTCAAGGGCGTGGAGTATTTGATTGAAGCGATGAGCCGATTAAAACAAGCGGCGTACAAATGGCGACTAGTTATTGTCGGTGACGGTGATCTAAAAAAACGTTATAGTGATTTAGCCGGTCAGCTAATGATTGATTATAAAACGATTTTTACTGGGTATGTTTCTAATACCGATCTGCCAAAATATTATAATCTGGCAGATGTCGTAGTGCTGCCGTCGATTGATAAATCAGAAGCCTTCGGCATGGCTCTAGTTGAGGCCATGAGTTGCGGCAAGCCGGTCATTGCCACCAACTTAGCCGGTGTCCGCAGCGTGGTCGCCGATAAAATCAATGGTTATTTGGTTCGGATTGCTGATGCTGATGATTTGGCGACAAAGATAAATTATGTTTTGAGTAATCCGGAATTAGCCACTCAGTTGGGTCAGGCCGGCCGGGAGAAAGTTGAAGAACGTTATGATTGGGATCGGATTGGCGCTCAGCTCGAGGAGATTTATAAAAGTTTAAGGAAGTAGATTTTTAAAATAAAATAAAGAGGATCCCCCTCTTAAAATAAGAGGGGTTAGGGGAGTTATTAAGAATAATAAAGCTAAAGTCATAACCCCCTTTATCCCCCCTGCCCGCCATTGCCGTCTTAGTTTTCAGTAAAAAGTAAATTGGTTTTATCAAACTTAATATCTTTGAAGAGTAAATAATGATGGCGTAGGCAGGCGGGCTTACATTAGGGGGAAAGTCTAAAAGAATCCCTTAGTAAATAGTTATGTCCAAAAAGATACTTTTCAACTGGTTGGTTGTCCTCCTGTGGCTGGGCATGATTTTTTATTTTTCCCACCAGCCGGATTTGAAGTCTGAGCTTGAGCCATCCTGGGATTTGATTTTTCGAAAAGTCGCTCATATGGCCGAGTATTTTGTCTTGGCCTATTTATTGTTCCGAGCCTTGTCAGAGTCCCGCTTATCACGGTCCCGCTTATTACTTATTTCTTTTTTCTTATCGCTTGTTTATTCTGGCTTAGATGAATGGCATCAGAGTTTTATTGCCGGCCGGGTCGCCAGCGTAGTTGACGTGGGAATCGACAGCGCCGGTGCGGCAGTTTTTTGGCTGTTATCAGTCTGGCCGGATAAGCGGTAGTCGGTTTAATTTTATATTTTTAGCATCCTGGCAAGCTGCCAGGATTTTTGTTGTATTATAGTGAAATATTTTTATTCCGATATTTTCGTCATATTATAATGCGAACAAATGCCTCCGTGGCATCTCCGTATATCTTTTTTGTGCTGATGTAGTATTTAAATTGATTAACGTTATTTAGCTTATTAATAATATTGATTAAGTTTTTTTCTGGGATAGAAGTAATACCGCCGATTTTTTTCTGATTTTTGTAGTTCGGAGATGACCGGTCAATCTTAATTATCAAATTAAAGACAAAAAATTTCTTGGTGAATTTAAGCGCTTTGGTGATGAAATATTCAATAAATTTATCATAATCACTGACCCGCGATACTAAAACACCCAGGGCGACAACTAGATCATATTTTTTGCCTGGGTGAAATGTGTCGCTAATAAAATTGGCAACTTGAAATTTATATTGAGGATGTTTCTCTTTGGCGTAATTAACAAATTTTTTAACTAAATCGATGCCCAAGTAATCAGTCAGAGTGATTTTTTTATCTTGTTTCAGATAGGGGATTAAGTCACCTAGACCGCTGCCAATATCAAGAACCGATAAGTTATTGCCAATGTTTAGATTTTCAAACAAGCCATTGAAAAATTTGCTGTCCTTAATTTCTGCACGTTCGCCAAGGACTTTACGGGTTAATCCGTGCTCTTCTATTTTGCCTCGGTAATATTTGGCAACTTTGATTGATTCTTGCTCCCATTTGTTTTGTAATTTATAGTGCAATTTATTTTTAGGATCACCCCACTCTTCAAAGCAATCATTTTTCACAGTTGTTAACACCAACTCCGTAATTACGCCTGTGCAAAGTAAGTCTGGCTTTAATTCTTTTTTAGCGTTCTTCAACTGCTCCGCTGTAAGATGGCGGGCGATAGTAAGATGTGGTATAAATTTTTTATCAAATTTTTCATGCAATGTAGTTATGTGTGGGCCATACTTTGAAAATTTATTTGCGATTTCCCGGTGTAAACTGTATATCTCTTTGTTTTTTACCGCCTTAATCATTATGCATTCACCTCGTGTGCCCGGCGCTATAAGAAGCTTATCAAAAGTTACTTTAATTTTTTTGTATTTTCGAGTTACGTCGTTAAGATTGGCTGTTAATTTTTTAAAATTTTTATAGTCAAAGTACGAGTTTGTTCTAAGAGTAATGTGGCAATGGTAAGGTTTATCGTACTTTTTTCGGAAATTGTCTATCCAGTCCGGCTTTCTGGTTAAGCCAAATTCGGCAGCTATATTAAACATCCTTTTATTACGCATGTGATTTTTACTATTTTTTATTTCCGACAACGTACCGATTTTGGCGTTAGTACCGCAACGACGGGGTTGGGCTTAAACCGTGTTAGGCGATGTAATTAAAATTTTTTATTTTTTATCAATTTATAATGTCTTACTGCTATCCTGATTCTTTTTATTTCAGAAGGAATTAAATTTTTTGGTAGGCTTGTCACGTTATAAAGTTTGCCAAAATCTGGTTTATTTTTAAGTAACACGAAACTAATTAATGCAATTTCTTTCCCTCGCGGAATTCTATCAAAAACATAGCCACAAAAAATTGGCCCCTTTTTTATTTTAAGGCCAGATGTTTCTGTCCGCTTGAGTCGCCGGTAAGCATCTTCTATAGTTTTATCCGTTGGTATTATTACTTTACCCGGAGTTTGTAATAAGCCGGACCAATGTGGGTCGTTTTTTCTTCTTGTAGTCAAATGGACTTTGATTTTGCCATCATAAAATAAGGGGACAATGGTGTATGTTGATGTGACAACTAATCTTGCCAAGGCAAAAAAAACATCTTTAGGAAGAAGGCCTGGTTTTAATTTACTTAATAAGTTAATGAGTTTTTTTTCGTCCAATTTTGACAAAGAATTCATAAAAAAATTTAATTATTTCGCCTAACACCGAGTATCTGATGTTGCTGATTATTTCTAACTTTATTTTATTATATAAAAGAAAAATCAGCAATATGGGTTGAGGGGCGAGCCGAGCCCCTCAACCAGATACTCGGTTTCAGGCGATGGTTCATTCCCCTTCATTATTAGATTAAATATAAAAGGGGAATGAAAGTACGGCGTCCCCTTGATTTTCAAAAAATAAATTTCGCTTTTATTTAAGAGCTTTTTTGGGATTTTTTGGTTTAATTTTGACAAATATTTAGAAATATAATAAGATTAATTGTCGGTCAAAAAGACAACAAAAGGAGGTTGCCTCTTATGCAAGAAGACGGGAAGAAGGACGATGCTATACAATCAAAAGACTTCGGTCTCGGCGATGTGTTAAGCATCACGATGGGATACGTTTTTGCTCCGCACTTCATGGAAGGAGTGAACAGCATTCTGGGTTTTATGGGGGGTAGCCCCGAAAAATGCAAACACCATCTTGCCATGCAGTTTCCGCAACTTTTCACCCCCGAGATGAACAATGCGGTTGCTGAACTCAAAACGGCGCTGGACACATGCAAAGATGGCAAGGAGGCAAAAGTGCGTATTTCGACTGACTGGCTTAACAAGCAAATCGCTAAGTATGGAGAGACGTTTGCGGTAAAGCCAATCCCGAAATGCCCGACTTGCGGTCATTTAGTTTAGAAACTCATTCGTGAGAAGCAACTAATGTCTCGCAATAAAGCCCCGTGTGAACAATCGCGTTCCTGGGGCTTTTTTCTTCTCCAAAAATCCCAGAAGAGCTCTAATCAAAATATAAAAAAGTTTGTTTTTTAAAATTTCGCCTAACGTATGAGTATATCTGATGTCCGTTTTTGGCGGATATGGGTGGAGGCTCTCGAAAGAGCCGTAACCAGATAGCTGGTGTTGTATGATGTTGAAAAATTTTTGCTATTTAGTCTTAGAAAAAGATTGTTTTAATTTTTGTGTTGCGGCGTCAACCTTTTTAAGGTTCGCAGTAGTTTTAAGGTTTTTACGGGCGTATTCCATAATGGGCCTAACTGATTGAATTTTTCGACCGATTTTTTTGGCCATCCATTCGTAACGTGGGAATATCCAAATATGGAAGTGGTCCGGAGTATCTTCTTCCTGAACTAAATAAACAACTTTAATACCCAAGACTTGCCTTAGCGCTGACCGTAGGTGACACAAAAATTTTATGAAATCCACTTGTTCTGCTTCTGTAAATTCATCAACGCTTTGCAGATGCCTCTTGGATGTAATAATAACGAAGCCAGGAATGGGAATTTCATAGTCTTGATGGGCATCAAAATACTTGGATGAGGTGATTGAGCCACCCGAAGATTTAACCTCTCCTTTTCGTATGGCACAGCTAAGGCAAGCTATTTTTTTCGTTTGGCCTCTTAAGTCAGTGATATTTCGTTTTCTCATAGTTTAAGTTTAGCAGTAAAATTTTTCAATTTCGCACAACGGACCAGTTTAGGCGTCAGTCCGGATAAAATCGGGATTGTGCTTAAACCGTGTTATGTGATGTATACTTTTTAAACAGCAGTCGATTTATCCACATTATATTTAGCTTATTTTAGCTTGACCAGTTACTTGTTTTATGCTACACTAATTTGATGCTAAAACTTGGCGTCAGATTGTTCATAATAAACCTAAGGGAGGACGAAAAATGATAACGATAGTAAGCGTGCTGTTGGCAATGGTTTGGGTCCTTTCGGGACTATTTGTCGCATTTTTGATGCGAGTAGCAGACGAGAGTAAGGGTGCGGATTACAAAGGAGGATATTGGATAAAGCACAACCCTGATAATCTCTCCAAGATATTGTGGCTGGTTATCATGGGCCCTCTCGCCCTTCTTTTGGGTATCGTGGTGATGAGTGACTATTGCGGTAAACATTAGCCGTTCATTGCTGTCAATCATGGGCTATCTCGAGGAATTTTTTCGAGATGGCCTTTTTCTTTTGCAAAAAATTTCAAAAGGGCTTAATCAAAATATTTAAAACTATTTATCGAACAAAATTTTGTTTAACGCACCGGTTTTGGTGTCAGTTGCGCCGTTTGTGGTGTGGTACAATTGCGTAGTTTCAGGTTAGCTCAAACCACACAAACAAACAAGCAATTGCGCTTAAACCGTGTTGTCGGATGAATTGTTTTTAGTCTCAAATATACTTAGGGGGTGAGGGAAGTTATTGCTTCCCTCTTTTGTTTGGATCTACTGACCCTTTTCTTTTTTGTTGAGGCGTTCCAGATGCTTCCCGAAAGTCAGCAAGGAGATGAACATGCTGATTGACAGCAGGCAAAGTAACAACCCGAACAGGTAGTGGAAACGGCCACCTTTTAGCAGCATATTCATTGGAACTGACAGAGTAAGTGCTGACAGCAGACCTATACAAATGTACGGTACCCAATCTATGAACCTGAAGGTGATGAACATGAACCTTAGCATGGTGGTGAACCTCCTTTTTTTGTATTCACACCCCCCTAAATATATTTGCAATAAGATAGATTATCATTTAGTTATATTTTTGTCAATAAGCATAAGGTCTATAAAAAACAATATTGCTGACAACGTACCGATTTTGGCGTCAGTTGCGTTCAAATATCTGCCAAGTAAGCAATTGCGCTTAAACCGCGTTGTCGGATGTAATGAAAAATCCACGCATGGTAGTAGGCAAATGTTATTCTTCAATCTCAACTTCTTCTCTCTCCATGTCGTATGGTCCGCCAGCAGTTCGTCCTTCAACAGTAATAAAGACTCTTAGCTTACCGTCAAATATTGATTCTATACGACCATGGTGTCCGGCTCCACGTCCTAGGGTATCTTTTGTTTCTTTAATTATTACGTTTTTTCCGACGAGCTCTGCGAGCTCAGGATTTACCACCCCCTCTTTTTGTTCCGTCATGGTTTTGATTTGCTAATTATTAGTAAATTGTATTATTATAGCGTTTTTCATTATTTCCGACAACGGAACGTTTTATGCGGAGTCACGCCGGGCGCGGTGCGATATAATTTGTCGGAGACAATCGCACAAGCGACCAAGTGATTCTGTATAAAACGTGTTGTGCGCAGATTTTATAGATCAACATTACACCAATAATCATTAGATGATCGTATTTCTCCATTTTTAACTTCGATCCAACAAGAAAGTGGTTTTTTTGATTCAGCCTCTCCGATACATTGACCAACCACTTTGGTAACTTCATCAGCATTGAGTATAAAAAAGCCATAATATAAACAGCGTTTGCCGTCTTTGCATTCACTTGAGTTCCGGCAGTCATTTTTGTGTTGTGAATAGTATCGCCAGTGAGGCTTTATTAAGTAATATAATATAGGTATGGTTAGTATTATGGTTATTGTGAGAATTATGATAAATGATTTTGATGGTTTATGTTTCATAAAAATTTGGGTGACGACGGGCATGCTTTAGTTGTTTTTAGGAAGCTCGGAGGAACCATATAAACTGTGTTGTATGACGTCGTGTTAACTAACCTTTTTTAAATATTTAAAGTAGATATATGGAATACTAAATACATGAACCAGTAAGATTGCTATAACGTAAAAACTTTTTTCCCTGGATGGCAAATTGGTGCGAGTATATAATCTATGGATTGACCATCCTCCGAGGAAGAAGGTCAATAAAGTAATACAAAAGTGCAGAAGAAAGAATAATCCATAAAAAGGTGCATCGTTGGCCCCCGGAGTAGAGCTAATTAGGTAAGTCATGAAGTATATTATAGCTATTATAATCCAGATTAATGGTAACAGTACTAAAACGTCAAAATATTTTGGCGGTTGACTGTAATTAGCGCTAGGCATGTTTGATTGTTCCATAGTTGTTTAGTTAAAAGTTAACACGATGTCATACAACGCACCGGTTTATAAGACGTTTCGTTTGAGTAGCGCGGTATAATCGTGCGGAGCACACCGCGCCAGCGAAAAAGAAATGTTCGCGAGCTGAAATACTTAAGTCAAGGGTGAGCCTTATAAACCGTGTTAGGAGAAGTGTTTTCGTAGCTATGAAATTTATTTTAATACGCGTTCAGTTTTTCAACGGCTACTCCAGGGGAAGTTAAAAAGATCCTTTTTCTAGTTAAATAAATGTGATAGCTTTGACATTCACCCTGCTGAGACAGCACGTCTGATCCAATGCCAGTTACACAATTGAGACTACATTCAGAAGAGCTATAACAACTTTTGCCGCCATCTGACGTCTTGTTAAATCCGCAGCCCATTAAAGCGCCAACGCTGGCACCATATGGTACCCAATCGCCGCCAACTGTTTCGCAGACAATTTCGGAGGTAGGGATCCCGATGAGTAAACTGACAACGACGATGATTACTAATGCAATTTCAGCGATTAATTTTTTCTTTCCTGAAATTAGAATTTTAATTGGCTTGGATTCTGAATCGAGTGATCGGTTAAGTAACGCAACGGTAAGCAGGGCTAATACATAAATTAATATAGAGGACATCTCTCCTACAAAAGTCAACAAGTCACCATAAAAAAGCTCATATGATGAGTAAACTATAATGCCAATTGATAACGCATAGATGAAAGAACGAAAAATTGTTCCAAGAAGTTTTAAGGATTGCTTGCGTGTAAATTGAAGTAGTATTAGAACAGTAAAAACGAAGATAAGTAAGATTAGCCCAAGGATAGCTAATGTGCTGTCATAGTAACGATTATAAATGTAGAACCAGGCGATTACCGCTAATATTGCCAGCAGAGTACTTTGGATAGTTAAGTTTTTATAGTAGTTTTTCATACGAAAACATTTCTCCTAGCGTACCGGTTTAGGCGGAGTTCCGATGGACGGCGCGTGCTAAAATTTCGCTTGCGGTAGCACGCAGACGGCCGAGGAATTTAGGATAAACCGTGTTAGGCGTTGTAATAAATTTCATTAAAAATGTAAAAGCCACCAAATTAAAGCTACCACAAAGAAACCAGCAATTGATAATCTTATTTGCCTGGTAATTTTTTGAAGCCTTGGATCTCCCAATGAATTAAATTTTCCAGTTAATATTTCCCATTCTATTTTTCGAAAACTCTGATAACTTAATGGGCTAAACCACACAGGTTTACCGGCCTGTTCCCACTCGATTTGATGGTTTTTTCTGAAATAAGAAAAAAATCTATAGTTCTTATAGTACCAGAAAAGAATGATTAATACCCAAATGATTGTTACTATTGGCATAAGCATATTAAATTTATTATTAAGCCTAACGGACCGGTTTAGGCGTCAGTTGCGTTCAAATATACGCCAAGTAAGCAATTGCGCTTAAACCGTGTTGTCGGATTTAAAAAATTAGCTTGTTCTTGTCTGTGGTTGACCAGTTACATAATTGATAAGATGATCCCAGACATGTCTTCCTTCTGTATTTTTTCCCTCCATTATAATACAGGGCCGCCCGCTATTAACACTTTCTCTAAATTCAACTTTTCCTTCTGTAAAACCATCTAAATTCATGAAAGCCGCAGCTACACTCTCAGGACTGGCGTGATGAAATTCAGCCAATTTTTCTATCGCTTCTTGAGGCGTCATCTCTTGGCCTAATGGAATAAACTTTTCAAAGTTGATTTGACTCTCGTGAACTTCTTTACCCATAAATTTAAGGATGAGTTGTTAATTTTTTATTTCCTACAACGTACCGGTTTATAAGACGTTTCGTTTGAGTGGTGTGATAAAATTGCGCGGAGCGCTATCACGCAAGCGAAAACGAAATGTTCGCGAGCTGAAATTCTTAGTCAGGTGCGAGCCTTATAAACCGTGTTGTGCGTAGTTGTGCTGATTTTAGTCTGAAACCTTTTTTATCTCCGATATTCTCCATTCATTATTGTAAACCACAACAGTGAAATCCCATAGTACTTGTCCAGATGATGAATATTCTCCCACCACTCTTATTGTTGCAGAATCATCAGATGTACTCCTAGTGTTCACTGTTGTGCTATTAGGAACGTCTTGTATTCCATAACTTTGTGGAACAAATGCTGGGTTATTAATAAATTGAGATTGCAAATCAGGGGTTAAGTTTTGTTTTGCCAAATTATAGTTGGCCGGAATACCGAGAGTGTATTTAACGTAATTTTTTACTACTTCTCTTGGATCCCCAGCTGGTTTTGTAGGAGTGTTTATCACCCGATCTAAATCTGTATTTTGATTAACATTTGTAGCTGGCTGATTTGTATTTAAATTTTGGTTTACTACTGGCTCATTAACATTTTGATTAATGTCGGCTGTTGGTTGGTTTGAGTTTTGGTTTTGTATTGGCGTTTGTTGGGCACAGCCAGCTAAAGCTAAACTTGCTCCGAGTAAAGTGATTAGGAGAGTCTTTTTCATAGTTTTGGTTATATTATTTAGATTAGTTAAAATCAGCACAATTACGCACAACGCACCGGTTTTGGCGGAGTTGCGTTCAAATATCTGCCAAGTAAGCAATTGCGCTTAAACCGTGTTAGCTGCTGTTAATTTTTGAATTTTTTGTCGGTATTTTTTTCGTATTCTTCTAGTGGTACTTTGTGTTTTGACTCAAGTCTAGAAATTTCATCTCGGTGAGTGGTCGATATTTTGGTACTGACTTTTTCGCCATCCAGTTTTCGCACTATTGCTGAATACCAGATCGTTTGTTCAAATTTTTTCGTTGCAAATATTGGAAAGCGCGAGAGATATTTACCCTTTAGGCGTACTCTGAAGAAAAAGTTTTTGGTAGACCACTCACCATTAACGTTAAAACCGTAATTGAACATGGATTTTGCACTAATGGTGAATAAATACTTATCTTGAAAATGTAGAGATGAAATTTCGTCAAAGTCTGAATTAAAGCCGTTGATAAGGAGCGTAAGATCATGGATGTTAGTGTCACTAGGATTATTAAAGTCTAGGACAAGGTGGTTGCCGTCAATAACATTTTGGCCATACGGCATTAAGTTTGGTTTTTCTTTTCTATTGAGGATGATAGTAAGAGCAGAAAAAAATACCGACAAAAAAATTGCGATTCCACTTAGTACATCTGACGTTGCCCATGCTATGGTTTTAATTTCTTCTGGTGGCATATTGTTCAAAAATTAATGGCAGCTAACTAGTATTATGCGAATCCTATTGCCATTTTATCTAAAATACGCTAAAATTGCAATATCAACATAGCGCACATAATCGGGTTATGTCATTAATAAATAACCTAACAAACGCTATGTTTTTTGACGCTTTAAAACAAGAGCTGAGAATCCTTAATCTTAGCCAAAAAACTGCCAAAGCTTACCTCTATTATAATCAGGATCTGCTGAATTTTTGTGGGCAAGACCCCAGAATGGTTAAAGAGTCTGATATTAGAGATTATGTTAATTATTTACTGGAAAAGAGGCTAGTTTCTGGAGCTACCGCCAGGCTGGCCATGAATGCTTTAAAATTTTATTACTTAAGAGTTCAGAAACGGCGATTCAATTTTTTATTTGGCGGCAATATTCCCAGACAACCAAAAAGATTACCCGTGGTTTTGTCTAAGGCAGAAGTTTCTGTTTTGCTGGGGGTGGTAAAAAATCCCAAACATAAATTGGTTCTGGCTTTGATGTATTCCGCTGGCTTGCGAGTTAGTGAAGCGGTCAATTTAAAAACCGAAGATATTGATCTGGATAATAAAATTATTTGGATCCGACAAGGCAAAGGTAGTAAAGATAGACAAAGTATTCTGCCGGATAAGTTAATCTATGTTTTAACTAAGTTGGTTAAAAATAAAAATGTTGGGCAGTATCTGTTTCCTGGCCAAAAATCAGGCAGTTGCCTAACTACCCGCTCGGCGGAAAAGATTTTTTCTAATGCCCTAAAAAGTGCTAAGATAAATAAAAGGGCGACTTGCCATAGTTTGCGGCACAGTTTTGCCACTCATTTATTGGAGGCTGGCACGGATATCCGTTATATTCAGGAATTGCTGGGTCACCGGCGACTGGAAACCACTCAAATTTATACCAAGGTCTCCGGTCAAAAATTAAAGGAAATTATATCGCCATTGGATAATCTATGAAGATTTGTCTAATCAACAGTTTATATGAGCCTTATCACCGCGGTGGGGCCGAGGTGGTGGTGCAAAACATCATTGATGGTTTTATTCAGCAGAATCATCAAGTGGTTTTAATTACCCTTGGCCGGAAGGAAGGTAAACAACATCAGGGCAATCTGACGATCTACCGGATTAGGCCGTTCAACATTTTTTCATTCATTGACATTGACCGCTTCCCCGTTTGGTTGCGCCTTTTTTGGCACCCTCTGGACGTTTTTAATTTTTTCGGCGCTGCCAAGGTAAAAAAGATTCTAAGGCAGGAAAATCCTCAGGCCGTTTTTACCCACAACTTAAAAGGCATCGGTTATCTGGTTCCTCGGACGATCAAAAAGTTAGGCGTTCAGCACGTTCATACCATTCATGATGTTCAGCTCAGCCGGCCTTCGGGTTTAATTATATTTGGCCAGGAAAAACCGTTTTTGATCCTGGATAAAATTTATGAAAAAGTCTGCCGCCGGCTTTTTGGCAGTCCGGATGTTGTGATTTCGCCGTCAAAATGGCTGATGGATTATTATAAAGTCAGAGGATTTTTTTATGAGTCTAAAAGTTTGATTTTACCAAATCCGATTCTTTTTAAAAAAGTAGAAAAGCAGGAAGAGCCGGCTGGCGAAAAAAAAGTAATTAATCTGCTTTATGTCGGCCAACTGGAAGTGGCTAAAGGCGTTTTGTTTTTAGTTGAAGCTTGCAAAAAGTTGAAAACCCAAAATTGGCGGCTGACGATTGTTGGCGGCGGCAATATGGAAGAAAGAATCAAGCCGGCGGTTGAAGGGGATAGCCGCTTTAATTTTGTTGGCCGGATTAATCGCAACGAAATTACTTCTTTCTACCGTCAGGCGGATTTGACCATTGTGCCGTCGCTTTGCTATGAAAATTCACCAACCGTAATTTACGAAAGTCTGGTGGCTAATGTGCCGGTAATTGCTTCGGACATCGGCGGCATTGGTGAGATCGTTAAAGATGATTACAATGGTTTTACCTTCGGGCCGGGCAACGAAAAAAACCTCATTGAGGTTTTAGAATATTTTTTATCTCACCCAGAAAGGATTGCCGCGTTAAAGAAGAATTGCTTTGTTTCGGTGAAAGATTTTTCGATCAATAATTACCTCAAGCAGCTGCTGGGTTTAGTATCAAAATAGGGCCTCAGCCAGTTCATCGATATAGGCGCTGATTTTGTTGATGTCGTCGACAACGATTTGTTTTGTTACAACTCCGCGGGCCATGAGAGGTAAATCATGACCTTTCTCTGACAGAGTAACGATTTTTTTGTTTAGACCACCAGCAAAACCAACCTCCACCCCCCAATTTATAGATTCATTCTTAGCAATTGCCAGCAGTTTACTGCTATTTTTTATGCCTTCAAAATTTTGGGTGAATTTTTCTTCCGGTGTGCCGCTTTGGTTAGTGTCACGTTGGGGCAAATGGCATAAAATATTTTTTTGTTCTAATGCTCGGCATATTTTTGGATTGAAATCCAGATTCCAGTCATGGTGCAGGGTTGAAGTAATAAAAATTTTATTCATAAATAATTATTTTAAGTATTCAAAAATATAGATTTCACCGTTATCAACCAGATAAACTTTATCGGCTGATTCCGTCGCCTGTTGGGCGATTTTTTCGAAATCCCGCCAATATTTGTTTAAGACAAAGTAGGCTTGATCGGTTCCTGCCTCGGCCATGGCTTTGAGCATGGTTTCTTTTTTTGCACCTTCATAAGTCATTTCTAAGAACAACTCATACAAAGTTTTTGGTGAACCGTTCGGCATGGAGTAGTAAAATTGGTTGTTATAATATTTTTTAAAGCCGTATTCTTGAATTGCCGCAACCCCGACCATTTGGTTGGCCAAAACCACGTGTTCGGGTTTTGCCGTCTGCTCAATCAAATTGACCGCCTTAATGTCGCTTTCAGACAGACTAAAGAACTTAGCCGGCTCATAATTATTAACCCGGGGATAAGAAAAGTAGAATGCCGTTGTGATTAATCCGCTTAAAACCAGGATAATGAAGGTTTTACCGAAGACGTCTTTGGTTAAGAATCCTCTGATAATCACGTGCAGCCCGATCAAAAATATCGGCAGCAGGACGTAAAAAGCCAGCGTGCTTAAGCGGTTAACGAAATAGGTCTGGTCATAATTAAGCAGTTCCGGGAAGGTTAAAAAGTATTTGACGATTAAATAGTTACCAAAAATTACCAGACTGGCGATCAGGTAGGCGGCATTATTTTTTAATAATTTATGTTTTCGCAAATAAAATATGCCGACGCCAATTACTAGAATTGCCAAAGCGACTTTATTAAAATTGATCAGGTAACCGAGATCCAGCGGCAGGTCGAACTGGTTAACCCATTTTAGGGGATTAAGCTGGTGCCAGTTAATTTCCGGTTTCGTCAGGTTGATAACCGAGCCGTTGATTATAAAAGCCAAGGGCATTATAAAAACAAAAACCAGACTGGCCAGAAAAAATAAACTCAAATATTTACGATAGCTGTCGTATAAACTTTTAAATAGGTTAAAGAGAAAAATGGTTATCAAAAGCGGCAGGCCGGCCAAAGGGTGAATGGCGGTGACGGCGATTCCCAGCAGGTAAAAGATGGAAACGGAAATTTGGCCGCGAAAATAGAGCAGCGAAAGCAGGATGGTGATAATAAAAAACAGGTTGGCTAAATTTTGAGGCGCGGTCATAATAAAACCGGAGTAGGGAATCACCAGGGCTAAAAGCGACAGGATAAGAGCTTGGTTTCTATTGAGCCAGTGCCGAAAAACAAAATAAGTGGTAGTGGGCAAAAATAGGGCGGTCAAAAACGGCACTAATAATTTGTCAATCAGGGGGATTCCAAGCCAGGTCAATTTGTTCAAAAAAACTACGATGCCGTATTGGCCAAGGTAATAAAGAGGAGTGGGCGTGATGGTTCCGGTTTGATTAATGATTTTTTCCGTTGCCTGATGGATGAACGGATCAAAGCCGTAGCCGAGGCGGTAAATTATTAGAGCCACGGCTGTACTCAGAAAAGTATGAATGGTCAATAGAATGAGCGGCAGCTTGGTTCTCTTGGCGCGAATCAAGTAAGCCAGCAGTAAAACAGTAGCAGGAAAGTAAATAAATAAAAAATTAACCGGTACCACCTGCCACGGACTTTGAATTGATTTGGTCGTCTGGCTGGTGAAAAGTAGGGTGAAGGCAATAGCCGCCAGGGTTAAATAGCTAAAAACCAAAATGATATTAGTCTTTGATTCTTTACGGTCTAGGATTCTATCAAGGTGTTTGAGAATCGTTTCTTTTAAACTGAATTTTTCTTTTGGGGTGATGTAATAATAGGGTCCGATCAGGATTACCGGAATCAGGATAATTGATAAGATAAAGATGGTGTCGTTGAACTGATAAATATAAATTGCCATCGCGCCGAGGGTGGCAATCAAACTAAGCAAGAGTAGAAAACCAAAAATTATATTCCAGCCGTTTTTGCTGATAAAAATTGAACCAAAAATAAAACTGTAAAATATTAGGTAAAGCAGACCAAATATCAGGGCAACGGCCGGACTCTGCCACAGAAGAAAATTGAAAATTATTACCAAGCCAAGGCTGCCAGTGATGGTAAGATATTTTATTTTGCCGATTTTTTCCATAAAATCAGTATACCAAAATTGGCCAAGTTTTGCTATAATGAAATCAAGAAAGCGAAAAACAAAAAATCAATGATTTCTTGTTTGTCCCATTAGCCGCAAGTTAAACTATGCTAAAGAAACCGACAGTCATCTTAACTCTATTATCGATCGTTTTCCTCGGGGTTTATTTTTTGTTGGCGACGCCGATTAAAACCGATCTGGGTATAAGTGATAAATTTGACTGGCCGGACGAAACCGCCAATTATTTTTGGATTCAGCATTATGCTCAAACCGGCCAATTGAAGCTGGCCGAACCCCTGAACGCCGTAGCCCAAAATCAGATTCATCCGCGCAGTTTTAATGTTTTGGATGATGGTTCATTGGTGCCCGGCAGTTTCGTCGGTCTGATAATTCTTTACGGCAACTTGGTCAATATTTTTGGCCGATCGTTGCTGTTTTATTTTACTCCCTTATTGGCGATTCTGGCGGTTTGGGCTTTTTTTGGCATTATCCGGCGGGTTTTTGACGATCGGGTGGCGGAATTGGCTGCAGTTCTTATGTTTTTCCATCCGGCCTGGTGGTACTATTCAGTTACGCCGATGCTGCCGAATGTTGCTTTTTTGGCTTGTTTACTTTTCAGCATCTTCTTTCTTTTGTCCGGATCGCTGAATCGGATTCAAATATCCGGCAACGGTACGTGGGGCCGACAAACCGGGTTTGGCAGTTTAGAGACGGCAATCAAAATTGTTCCGCTGCTTTTGGCGGCGCTTTTCGGTGGGCTGGCTGTTTCCATTCGGCCATCAGAGGCGATTTGGGTGGCAGTATTATATTCAGTGGTTTTGCTTTATCGAAAAATAAGATTTTTAAAATTGGTTTTATTCTTAGCCGTCATTGTTTTAGTTTTGGCGCCGTCTTTTTATCAACATCAGATTTTATACGGCAGTTGGTTTTCCACCGGCTATGATCAGTTGCAGCAGACAGATGGAGTGGCTTGTCAAACCTGCCAGACGGTCAAATCTTTGATCCTGCCTTTTGGTTTTCATCCTTTTTTGATTGGGTATAATTTTTGGATTCATTTTATCTCCCGGTTTTGGTGGCTGTCACTTTTGGCGATCCTGGGTTTGGTGGTTTATCTCAGCCAGAAGAAGGGAGCGAAAAATGAGATATTCGTGTATATTCTGTTGGGTCTTTTAATCTCCGGCTTTTTAGCGGTTTATTACGGCAGTTGGGAATTCTCCGATAAACTGACTTTAAATTTGAATACCCTGGGTATTTCTTATATCCGCTACTGGTTGCCGATTTATTTATTTTCTTTGCCATTTATTGCCGCCGGTATAATTTGGCTGACCCGGCTTTTCCCGCGGCGATTTTCCGGCGCCGTAATGATTCTGATTTTAACTTTTGTGTTTTATCAATCGGCGAATTTAGTTTTGCGTGCCAAGCCGGATAGCATCTTACCGGTGCGAAATCGGATTGTTGAGTATAAAAAAATTGCCAGCCAAGTCTTTGCTGCCACCGAACCGGATTCAATAATTGTAACAGTAAGAAAAGATAAGTTGTTTTTTCCGGAGCGAAAAGTCATTCATACTTTCGACGCCTTGTCTCTAAACGATGAGTTGCTCGGAATCATTCCATTTTTGGTGAATTTGAAGCCGGTTTATTATTATGCTTTGGGCCAAGAGCCGACATTGGAGTTGAAAGACGGTTTAACTCTCGAGCCGGTTTTAAATATTGGGCGAGAAGTTTTATATAAGGTAAAATAATAATTCCGAATTTTGAATTTCAAATAAATTTTTAGTAACCTAATATTTCAATATTAAAAATTATAATTCTGAATGAAGATACTTTTAAAAATTATTAATTTGACTCTGATCTTGGCCGCTATCAGCTTGGGCTTGTGGCTGGTTAATCGGAATTTTCCGGCCGCGGGAGAAATGGTGATTACCGCTGCGTTGGGTCAAGATCGGCCCGCCATTTCCCGCCTCGGCCCGCCAACCCGGCAAAAGATGGAAGAGGGTTACCAAATAATTTTAGACAGTCCGGTCTATTTTGACGTTCGGATCCTGCCTTGGTTCAATCGGGCGCAGATCACGGTTGTTTACCAGGAAGGAGAAAGAAAACTGACTGAGCTTGGCGGCAAACTCGGCGGCGAATGGCAATATTATTTAGTTAAACCTTTATCGACCAGTCAGCTGGCGGACGGTTTTCAGCAATAGTTTTTGTTTTTGATTTGAATCTGCTCTCCCGGCCAAAAAATCTGGCTCGATTTTTGATTTCTACCGCCGGCTCGCCTCAGGATCAGCTCAAGATTAAAGAACTAAAAGTCACTTTATTCCGATGATTGGATTTTTTAAAAAAACCGGAAACAATTTTTACCTGGCTTTAACGGAGCTTATTTTTCGTTTTTCTTTCGCGGTTTTTGTAATTTTATTTTTAGCCGAGTGCTTGGTGCCGGGGTTTGTTACGATTTGGTTTAACCCAGTCTGGCTCTTGATTGTCAGTTCAGTTACCGGTATAATCACTATCACCAAAGCAAAGAATCAGTAAAATATGATTAAAGGCGTAGAGATTAAAAAATTGGCGAAGTTTAGCGACGAGCGCGGCTGGTTAACGGAATTTTTCCGGACCGACGAGACCAGCTATCGGCCGGCGATGGGTTATATTTCCCAGACTAAACCGGGTGTGCTCCGTGGTCCGCACGAACACCGGCAGCAGTCAGACCTGTTTATTTTTTTGTTTGGCGAGTTTAAGCTTTATCTTTGGGACAACCGAATCGGCACGGAAAATTATCGTCAATTAGAAATTTTTGCCGTGGGCGGCGATAAACCTTGTTCAGTTTTGGTTCCGCCGGGCGTGGTTCACGCGTATAAATGTGTTTCTGATGCTCCTGGCGTGGTCATCAATTTGCCGGATCGGCTGTATAAGGGTGAAGCAAAGAAAGATGAGACGGATGAAATCAGATGGGAAGGCAGAGCTGACTCGCCGTTTATAATTCAATAAATATAATTCCGATCAACTATTAATTAAAAATATATGGATGAAAGAACGGGGGAGGGAATATTTAGAACGCCAGGCGAGGAGCTAAAAGAGCCGGAATCGATAATCGACCTAGAAGATTCTCGTAATGACGACTTGCCTTTGGACCGGACAGAAATCCGTACCTCTGATGGCGGAAAAATTTTTGAAGATCAACAATTGAGCCCGGAGGCTATGGCCCGGCGAAGGGCCAAGGAAATCGCCGCCGAAGAAGAGTTAATAAGACAACTCCATCGCCCGCCATATTTTAGAGTCAAGATGGATGAAGCGGCAGACGATGCTGGTCGGCATGAATCGGATCAAGGATCGCCGGATCATACCGGAGCCGAGGCCGCATAAATTGAAGAACCAGCCAGAGTTTTTATGGATTGTATTTTCTGCAAAATTATTGCCGGCCAAATTCCAGCCGGCACGGTTTATGAGAACGAGCGGGTTTTGGCATTTTTGGATATCAATCCGGTCAACCCGGGGCATACTTTAGTGGTGCCAAAAAATCATTTTGCCAGTTTGGTTGATGCGCCGGAAGAGGTTTTGGTTGAATTAATCAAGACAATAAAAAAAATCGTTCCGGCCGTGCTGACCGGCCTTGGCGCGGATGGCTTCAACTTAGGTTTGAATAACGGTTTTGTCGCCGGTCAGGTAGTGTCGCATCTGCATTTTCACATCATGCCGCGGTTCGCCAACGACGGCCATCAGCTCTGGCAAGGTAAGCCATACCAGCCTGGCGAAGCGGAGTCAGTATTAGAAAAAATTAAACAGGCATTAATATGAAGTTACTAGTTACCGGCGGCGCCGGGTTCACCCTCACACCTGTGAAATTTATTGAGATTAATGGAACAGATACGATTAATCATTTAAATGTCTTATAAAGTATGAAGATCTTAGTCACAGGTGGTGCAGGGTTCATCGGCTCCAATTTCATTCGCTATTGGTTTAATCATCATCCAAACGATGAAATTTTTAATTTGGATAAACTGACTTACGCTGGTAACTTAGAGAATTTGAAAGATATCAAGACAAACCCTAATTACCATTTTATCTTAGGCGACATTACCAATGTGGATACGGTTCGAGATTTGGTAAAGAAGTGCGATTTGGTCGTTCATTTCGCCGCCGAGTCACACGTTGACCGTTCGATTATTGATGCCGGTGAGTTCGTTTTGACCAATGTGGTCGGAACGCAAATCCTGATCCAGGCGGCTAAAGATTTCGACAAACGATTTCATCATGTTTCTACCGATGAAGTTTTTGGCGCGCTGCCGCTTGGGACTAAAGAAAAATTTAACGAGAATACGCCTTATGACCCGTGCAGTCCGTATGCGGCTTCCAAGGCGGCTTCCGATCATTTGGTCCGTTCTTACATCCACACTCATGGCCTGTCGGTTACTATCAGTAATTGTTCGAATAACTTTGGCCCTTACCAATTTCCGGAAAAGTTGATTCCGTTAGTCGTCACTAATTTATTAGAAAACAAAAAAGTGCCGGTTTACGGCGATGGACTCTACGTCCGGGATTGGATTTATGTCGATGACCACTGTAAAGCGATTGATTTAATTTTAGATCATGGCGAGATTGGTGAAACCTATTGCATCGGCGGCATGACCGAAGATGTCAATAATTTGGAATTAATCAAAAAGATTTTAAAACTTTTAGGTAAGGATGAATCAATGATCGAATTCGTTAAAGACCGGCCCGGCCATGACCGGCGTTACGCCGTTGACTGGTCTAAGGCGCAGAAAAAATTAGGCTACCAGCCGGAATATGATTTTGATGCCTATCTAGAAAAGACCGTAAAATGGTATCAGGAAAATCAAAAATGGTGGCAAGACGTTAAGTCTGGTGCCTATCAAGAGTATTATCAAACTCAGTACGCCGGCGAGGGTAGTAAGTCATGAGAGAAACGGAAATCTTAAAACGAATTTATCCTTCAATCGTAACCTGGGGCGCGGATTGGCGTCAGGCGATTGAAGACATAAAGAATTTGAAGTTAAAAGAGGTGGCTTTATTCTTGACCGGTGTGAATCAATCGGAGCGCCAGGAAATATATCGGTTGCTTCAGAGGACTTCAGTAAAACGTATTCCCCATGTTCACGCCAAGGGTGAGATGAGTTCTTCCGAATTTGAATTTTTAATCAAGCATTATAAAACCAGGGCTTTTACCATCCATTACCAGTATTGGCAGAAATTCAGAAAAACAAAATTTAGAAAAAAGCTTTTTATTGAAATTAATGACGGCGACCACCGAATCAGGAAAATAGATAATCTAAAATATTTCGGCGGGGTTTGTATCGACTTATCTCATTATGCGGAATTCAAGCTGTCTAACCCGCGAGAGTTTAAGGTGGCCCAGGCCGCAGTTCAAAGGTATAAAGTTGGTTGTAATCATCTGAGCGGCTTATTGGCCAGAGGCAAAAGCTGGCATCGCGTCAAAACTAAAAAAGAGCTGGATTACGTTGTTGAAATTCCAAAAAAATATTTTTCCCGCTATATCTGTTTAGAACTGCAAAACTCAATAAGAGAGCAGTTAGTTTTTAAAAAATATTTAGCTAAAGTCTTGTCTAAAGCTTGGAACAGAAAATAATTTGTCATCGCGAGGAGTCCCGTCTTGTCGGGACGACGAAGCGATCCCTAAAGAGATTGCTTCTTAGTCAGGGTCGGATCGCAATGACAAAAATAATATGTCAAAAAAAATTTTAATTTTAGGCGCTAAGGGAATGCTGGGTAGGGCACTCAGTTCTGTTTTTTCTGATTACGATTTAACCCTTTGGGACATGGCCGACGTCGATATCACTGACCGGGAAATACTGGAGCAGAAGGTTTTTACTCTGAGGCCGGAATTGATTATCAATGCCGCGGCTTATACTGACGTTGACGGCTGCGAAGAAAATGAAGATTCGGCCGTACAAGTCAACGGCTTAGCGATCGGTTACTTGGCGGCGATAGCTAAAAAAATCGGTTCAATTTTAGTCCATTACAGCACGGATTATGTCTTTGACGGTAAAGACAAGGATGGTTATGCCGAAGATGCCAAGCCAAATCCAGTCAATGCCTATGGCCGGAGCAAGCTTCGCGGCGAAGAAGAATTAGTTAAAAAAGGTGATAAATATTATCTCCTGCGGACCTCTTGGCTGTATGGTGATAACGGCAAAAATTTTATTGAAACGATTTTGACTAAAGCGGTTGAAAGCGATAATCTAAGGGTAGTTGATGACCAGTTCGGCAAGCCGACTTATACTCTTGATCTGGCTCAGAAAACCAGAGAAATTATTGAGCAAGGGAAGCCTTTCGGCATCTATCACGTTACTAATGAAACCAAAGCCGGTGGTATCAGCTGGTATGAATTTGCCCAGGCGGCGATTCGGCTTAAAGGTTTAGCCGCTCAAGTTGAGCCGTGCGCTACCGAAGAATTTCCCCGGCCGGCGAAGCGGCCGCAGTATTCGGCATTGGTTAATACCAAGTTAGAGCCGATGCGGGGGTGGGAAGAGGCGTTAAAAGAGTATTTAGTTGTTAGTTTATAGATTATATAATGCATTTGTCATCCCGGGCGATGCTGATTTTAAGTCGGGGGAGACCCGGGATCCATGAGAATTAGATTCCCGCTGGAGTTTACCCCGTGCTTTGATACGGAGCGGGAATGATAAAATAAAATAATATGGTTGACCCACAAATACAAGAATTTACCAGGACTTTCTTAGCGCCATTTTTAGGGGCAGCTTTTTTCGTTGGAATTATTGTTTTATTGATTGAAAGAAAAATTAATGACTATTCGTGGGGTAAGAGATATGAAAGAAGAAAGAAGATCAAAAAAAGGATAGATGAAAATTTTTATAAGAAATAATTTGTAAATGTATGAAAGGCATAATCTTAGCCGGCGGGACCGGTTCCAGACTGGCACCGCTGACCAATGTGACTAACAAGCACTTATTGCCGGTTTATGACAAACCGATGATTTATTATCCGATTGAAACTTTGGTTTCTGCCGGTGTGACTGATATTATGATTGTTTCGGGCAAAGGCCATGCCGGTCATTTTTTGGAGTTATTGCAGTCGGGCAGCGATTTTGGCGCGCGGTTTTCGTACGGCGTGCAGGATAAACCCGGTGGGATTGCCCAAGCTCTCGGTCTGTGCGAGGACTTTGCCGATAGCGATGGAGTGGTCGTTATGCTGGGCGATAACATTCTGGAAGACAGCATTAAAACCGCAGTAGCGGATTTTCAAAAGCAAAAAAAAGGCGCTAAGATTTTTTTGAAAGAAGTTGATAATCCTCAGTCATTTGGCATCGCCGAAATCGCTGGCGAAAAAATCGTCAGTATAAAAGAAAAGCCGGTCAATTCTAAAAGCAACCTGGCCGTCATCGGTCTTTATATGTATGACGAACAAGTTTGGCAAGTGATTAAAACTTTAAAACCCTCCGGTCGGGGAGAGTTGGAAATTACCGATGTCAATAATTTTTACGTTCAGCAGGGGACAATGACGTTTGAAACCTTGGCCGGCTGGTGGGGTGATGGCGGTGAATCGTTTGACAGTCTGCTTCAAGCGGCCAATTTAGTGGCCCAAAAAGCAAGAGAATAAATAAGCCAACCGAAAATTTAATGTTGACTTTATCTCTGCCGCCCCGGACTGGAATCTAAGGCTTAGTTCTCCAAGTCCCGCTGGCGCGGGACTTTGGGTTTCTTTTTTGAGCCCAGAAATTATTTCAGGGCGGCATTTTTAGCCCGGGGAAAGGGTATTATTGAATCGTCAGCTGAAAAATTCCCTGTTGGGAACCGATTTTTCCAACGAAGTAAATATTTTCGCCGGCAGAATCCACTGTCAGTTTGTCAATGTTTTCCAGTTCCGCCAGCGTCAGATTATTTTTATCATCGGTACCGTAAGCTTGGATCGCGTTAACAGTTTTGCCGGTCTGATATAGAATGTACTTACCGTTAGGGTACCAAACCGCTTGATTGATTGTTTGGCCGAACCGGTTAACCAACTGATTTTCATTTTTTTCTAAGTCATAAATCCAAAGTTCAAAATCAGTGCAGTAGATGAGTTTTTTCTGGTCCGGCGCCCAATCCAGATATTTGGCTTGAGCTTGCAGGATTACATTATTATCAATATTCTCATCGATAAAGACCTGAGTGCTAATAATGAACAAATCATTATTTTTTTTATTAATCAATGTCAGCTTGCCTTCGGGCGCCGGTTGGATGGTAAAGTCGGAAGGCGAGGGGAGCTTAATTTTTTTGCTTTTAGCCGTGTCGGCGTTTAGGATGATTTGGTTAAGGAAATTTTCGCGGTTGATTTGCGTTAAATAGTAAATTTCTCTGCCGCGAACCAAAAAATCAACAATTTTATCGGAAGCAACAATCTTGGTTGAGTTTTGGGTTAAATCAATTTGGTATAAAACCGAGCCTTTGGCGGCATAAAGATAGCCATCATTTTCTTGGTCAAAATCAACTTTATCAAAATTAAGCCTGGTGATATTAAAAAGCTCCTTGACCTTTAGGGTTTCCGTGTCAACAATCAGGTATTGATTGAAGTCATCAATCACTTTTTTGAACAAGGCTTTATTTTTTTTGCCTGACCAGGCAACAAATTGGAGCTGGTCATAGGTTTTGGCGGTAGATTTTTCAATCAGCAGATCAATGTCGGTTTTAGGATTGAGAAATCTTAACTCCTCCCAGTCATCGCGTTTGATTGAGTAAATGATTTTGTTAGGGCTGGTTGCCGTCGCTAAGGTATTGATTTCACCTTGGACCTTGATCGTCGGTAAATTATTTTTAAATAAGACGATATCTTCGTCGAAAGTGGTCAGGTTGCTTTTTACTTCCAGTTTTTGCCGCCAGGTTTGGTAGCCGTCTTTTTTAACCTCAATATTATATTGATCAGGCAGTAGTTTGGTCAGTCGAGCGGGGGTCTGATCTTTATATTTGCCATTTAAAATAATCTCGGCGTTTTCCGGTTGGGAATTCAAGACTAAAATGCCGGTTTTTTCCAGCGTATTTTTTTTAAGATTATACCGGTAACCGGTGGTATCTAAAATCAGGATCGGGCCGCAAATAAAAAAAATCAGGAAGAAAGTCAGGTATAGTAGGCGTCGGTGTCTTAATTTCATAGGTTTTTTACTGGCCTTGTAAATTGAGCCGAAAATATAGTAGAATAAGAGTGTTAGCTAATTCAAAGATGATTAAATTTTAGCAGATTTTTAATCTTTTGGGTATATAGACTTTATGGGTAATTTTATTATTTCCGGCGGCGGTAAATTGCAGGGCAGCATCACCACCAATACTTCAAAAAATGCGGCAGTAGTTTTGCTTAACGCCGCCTTATTGAATCAGGGTACGACTAAATTGATGGGCGTGCCAAAAATCGAGGAAGTCAATCGGATCCTTGAAGTATTGACCAGTATCGGCGTTCAGACCAAATGGTTCGGCAAAAACAATCTGTCGATTAGGCCGCCTAAAGTTTTTAACCTTTCTGGTATTAATTACGAGTCAGCCGTTAAGACTCGCAGTATTTTATTTTTGCTCTCGGCTTTATTGAGTTACAACAAGTCGTTCAAGATTCCGCAGCCGGGCGGCTGCCGCCTGGGTAAACGAACGGTTAAACCTCATTTATACGCCCTGGAGGAGTTTGGCGTAAAAATCGAAACGCAGCGCAAATTTTATCTGGTTAAAAGCGTTAACCTTAAGCCGGTTAGGAATTTAGTTCTGTATGAATCCGGTGATACAGTAACGGAAAACGCTATTATGGCTGCGGCTTTGATTCCGGGCAAAACGACAATCAAATTCGCTTCGGCTAATTATCAGGTGCAGGATCTTTGCTATTTCCTCAAAAAATTGGGTGTTAAAATTACCGGCATTGGCAGCACTACTTTAGCCATTGAGGGTCGGCGGTCAATCCGAAAAAATGTTAATTATTATCTGACCGAAGACCCGATTGAATCGATGCTGTTTATCGCCATTGCCGCTACGACTAATTCGTCAATCACCATTAAACGCTGCCCGATTGATTTTTTGGAGCTGGAGCTTTTGAAATTGAAGAAGATGGGATTTAAGTATAAGGTTTTAAAAAATTACAGGGCAAAAAACGGCCAAAGCAATTTAGTGGACATTAAGACCGGTCCAAGCAAGCTGGTGGCGTTGGAAGAAAAAATTCATCCGCAATCTTTTCCGGGCTTGAATATCGATAACTTGCCGTTTTTTGCGCCCATTGCCACTCAAGCCAAAGGCACAACTTTCATTTTCGACTGGGTTTATGAAGAACGGGCCATCTATTTTACGGAACTGAATCGGCTAGGGGCTAATGTTAACCTGGTTGACCCGCACCGGGTTTATATTACCGGTCCGACGCCTTTAAAGGCTAATGAAATAATTTGTCCGCCTGCTCTGCGGCCGGCGACAATCATTATGGTGGCGATGCTCGCAGCCGAAGGTGAATCAATCCTGCGGAATGTTTATTCGATTGAACGGGGTTATGAAAACTTGTGTGAACGTCTTTCCCAATTGGGCGCAAAAATTAAAAGGATAAATTAAGATAATTTCGAAATTAGAAATTCTAAACCCTAAACAAATTTTAATGTTTTAAGTCAGAAATCATAAACCCTTTGAAATTTCTAATTTGAAGTTTGTCTAGAATTTAAATATTAAAATTTATAATTTTATATAGTTATTATGTCTAAAAAATTTCCCAGGATATTCGTTATTACTATCGCGGTTGCGGCTTTATTTTTTTTAATATTTTTGGCCGGAGTTATTTTTGGTAATCATAAAACGGTTGGAAAAAATAAAACCCTAGAACCGGGTCAGGTTACTGACATTCAGGCGATGCCGGAATATTTAAGCAAAGACGTTGATTTTAAACAATTTTGGACGGTTTGGAATTACGTTAAGGATAATTACGTTAAGGCGGATGTGCCGGAGACCCAACTTTTTTACGGGGCTTTGGCGGGCATAGTCGGTTCTTTGTCCGATCCCTACTCGGTTTTTTTAGATCCTGAAATTTCTAAAAAATTCAACGAAGAACTCTCGGGCAACTTTGAGGGCATTGGTGCGGAAATTGGGTTAAAAGATGACATTCTGACCATCATTGCTCCTTTACCCGGTACGCCGGCAGAGAAAGCGGGGCTACTGGCCAGCGACAAAGTCTACGCCATTGACGGCGTCAGCACTTCCGGGATGGCTTTGGATCACGCCGTTAATCTTATCCGCGGGCCAAAGGATACCGCCGTCACCCTGACAATTGTTTCTAACGGCGGAACCGAACCTCGGGATGTTAAAATTGTTCGGGGCACGATTGAAATCGACAGCGTTCAAATTTCCCGATCCGACGGGACGATCGTTGGTAATGGTACGGACGACAAGCCGTTTTTACTCCCCGGTGATATCGCTTATATTGAGTTGCGTTATTTTAACGAGAATACGCTGGCCGACTGGAATAAAACTATCCAGAAAGTTATTGCCGCTAGTCCCAAAGGAATTATTTTGGATTTGCGGAATAACCCCGGCGGATTCTTGACTACCGCCATTGAAATTGCCGGCGAATGGGTTGACGGCAAAACGGTGGTAATGGAAAAATTGCGCGATGGTACCAAGCTGGAGCATCAAACTAACCGCTTGGCCCGTCTGGCCGGCATTCCCACAGTAGTTCTGGTTGATAAAGGCAGCGCTTCCGGTTCGGAGATTGTCGCCGGCGCTTTGCAGGATTATAAAGTTGCCACTTTAGTTGGGGAAACGACTTTTGGTAAAGGTTCGGTCCAGGACCTGCGGGAATTTAGTGACGGTTCATCGGTTAAACTTACAATTGCGGAATGGCTGACGCCGCTGGGCCGGCAAATCAATAAAAAGGGGATTGAGCCGGACGTCAAAGTAGAAAGAACACCTGAAGATTATAAGGCTGATAAAGATCCGCAGTTGGATAGGGCAATTGAGATCCTGAAGAGTAAATAGATTTTTAGTCAACAATTTAGACAATGGAGGGTTGTTAAGACATGAAAACTAAAAAAATTTCAACTTTCGCCAAAAAATTTAAGTGGCAGGGCATTGCCAATGACTATAACTCTCATTACTTAAGACATGCAATCTGGACGTCGGCTTTTTTACGCTATTCGAAATTATTCAAAGTTCCAGCACCGAGGCTTGGGATTATATCTGAACGGAATAAAATCATTTATGTTGCTGATTTATCAACCTGGCAAGTGGCTTTTAACGAATTTCGTAAGAGAGCTATGGCTGATTATCATTTTGTTGAAGATTTAATTGATGGAGCAGAGCAGTCTGGTCAAAGAATGAATAAATGGACGAATAAATTCATCTTTAAGGCTGACTTAAAAAAAATTTCTAACTCTGGATTAGTCAAATTGCTCAGCGAATTTATGGAAAAACAGTCGCTGGTTTATGCTTACGGTGTGGCTTTACCGCTTTTGGATTTTCAGAGTTTTTCTTTTGTTGAAAGCAACTTGAAAGATTTCTTGACCAAGAATGTAGCCAAAAAAGATTTCGGAAAATATTATAGCGTTTTTACTCAACCCATCCACAATTCTTTCGCCCAAAATCAAGAAGAAGATTTGCTATTGTTAATGCAGGATTTTTATCAGCTTAAAGCCTGGCGGCGAGATGTTTTAGTTGAATCGTTAGGTCAAATTAAAAAAAATTATCCCAGATTTTATAAAAAGCTAGTTCAGCATACTGACAAATATAATTGGGTTTATTATGTTTATGCTGGCCCGGCTTTTACTGAACAAAACTTTTTAGATTTTGTTAAAGATTATTTGTATAAAAAAGTTGAGCCCAAAAAGAAATTACAAGAAATTAAGGCGAGTAAAATTAGATTTAAAAAATTAAAACAGCAATATCTCAAAGAATTGCAGCCCAACAAATTTGAAAAATCCATCATTGAGTTGGCTGGTAAAATGGTTTGGGCCAAACCGCGGCGCAAAGATCTCCAAAGTAAATCTTACTATCATGCCGAAAAGTTATTACTAGAAATTGGCCGGCGGTTATCTTTGTCACTGGATCAGGTGCGTTCAGCAACTTTCTCAGTTTTAAAAAACGCCTTAATCAACAAAAAAGCGGTTGATATTAATTTAATTAATACTATTTATAAATTTCACGTTTGTATTCCTGGTGCCAATGGAATGGTAGATTTGTTAGTGGGTAAACCAGCGGCTGATTTTAGCCGTAAAACTATTTTAAAAAAAGTAGATAAAAAATTAGCCAAACTTAAAATAATCCAAGGCACCAGCGCTTATCCGGGGATAGCTAAGGGCATAGTGAAAATTATTAATGAACCGGCAGATATGAATAAAATGGCTTATGGCAATATTTTAGTATCTAAGGCCACGACGCCCAGCGTGGTACCAGCAATGAAAAAGGCCTCAGCGATTGTTACCGATGAAGGGGGACTAACGTGTCACGCGTCAATTGTTTCTCGGGAACTAAAAATTCCCTGTGTGGTCGGCACCAAAATTGCCACCCAGGTTTTAAAAGATGGTGATAAAGTTGAGGTAGACGCGACCAAAGGAGTGATAAGAAAAATTAAATAAGTATGAAACGAAAAGCAAAACAGGTTTGGGTTAAGATTTACGAAAGCAGGCCCTACCCGCCTTTTTTAATGGTACCGGCAACCAAGGCAACGGTTCTTGATTTTGCTAAATTATTTCCTCAAAGCCGGATAACTTGTGGCGGTAATTATTGGCATAATGCTAAAGATATTTATTTTTATTTAGGGGATGAATTTAAAAAAACCGTTGATAATTTAGTCGCCAAGTCCATCGCTCGGCCGAAATTTCTTTACGACCTTTTTGAGGTCGCTTTTAAAAAAGCTAAAACCTTAAATGAGTTTTCAGCTAAGTATTTAAAGAGTAATCTTTCGGCCGTGGCTTCAGATGAGTTAGTAAATTTTATTGAAAATTTTTCCAAGAAATTTATTGACATGTATCGTTACGGCACGGTGGCTTCTTTGATGGGCTATAGCGACGATAACCAGCTTTATCTTAAAGCTAATAAAATATTGCAGCAGAAAACCAAAAATTGTCCGGAAAAATTTGCTGATTATCTGGTTATTTTAACCAATCCGACTAAAAGGTTAAAAAACAGTCAGCAAGAGTTGGCGATTTTGCAATTAGCCCAAGCAGCTCAAACTAAAAGGATAAAGACTCCAAAAGCAATAAAAACGCATTTTATTTCCGAGCTTAAGTCAATTTATAATCAATTTAGTTTTTTATCTTTTGATTTATGTAACACTTTAGGCTGGGATATAAATCATTATGCTGAATTGGTGGCCGATAAAGTAAATTTAGACATTAAAAAATTAATTAAAAATTTAAATAATTACGAAAAAAATACCCAATCTAATTTTAAGGCCTTGATTAAAGAATTATCTTTAGACGATAAGGAAATAAAAATATTTAATTTAATTAGAAATCTTGGTTTTTATAAGTGGGCCAGGGAGTATGAATTTCAGCAGGCCTTGTACCGAGCGAAGTCTGTCCAAGATGAATTGGGCAAACGCTGCGGTTTGTCAGAACTGGAATCCAAATATTTATTACCGGCTGAGTTCAAGCGGGCTTTGCGGGCGCCGAAAGAATTCAAACGGATTTTACGGGCTAGATTAAAAGATTTTTTAGTTTTAAATTACCAAAAGAAAGGAACTGTAATTTTTGACAAGGAATCGGCAAAAAAAGAATTTTCCAAAATAAAATTTGTGGGTAAAGAAATTAAAGCAGCCAATAAGATGGTATTTAAAGGCACGCCAGCCCAGTCCGGTAAAGCTACGGGAATAGTAAAAATAGTGAACGCACACAAAGATTTGATAAAAATGAAGCCAGGCAACGTTTTAGTCTCCGTATCAACTGGGCCGGAGTTGCTTTCGGCAATGAAAAAAGCAGCGGCCATAATTACTGACGAAGGTGGTATTACTTGCCATGCCGCCATTGTTTCGCGGGAATTGGGTATTCCGTGTATTGTTGGCACTAAAATTGCGACCAAGGTTCTAAAAGATGGAGATAGGGTGGAGGTGGATGCCAATAGAGGCATGGTTAAGATTATTAAATAATAATATTATAAAAATTTATGAAAGGAAATTTAGAACAAGGTGACTTTTTAATGAGGCATTCAGTAAAACCCAAAGGAGAAGATTTGGAGTCGCCAGATTATCCTGGTATTTCCGATAAAGGCGTTGAATTGGCAAAAGTGAGGGCAAAAGAATTATTAGATAATTTAGAGAAATCAAAGGAGGGTACGGTAATGTTTATTAGCGGTGCGTCTGAATTGGTTAGAACTAAATCAACCGCTTTAGCGATTGGCAACGAAATTAAAAATATTGTCCAACAAGAAGAAATGGAAGACGTAATGGTTATAACTCCTCAAGACTTTGAGGGTGAAGACATGAAAGAAGCTGATAGTCATCGCAAAAAAATAGATCAATTGGTTAGCCAAATTCAGGCTAATCCAAAAAAGAGAATTATCGTTGACATTCCTTTGTTTATGAAAGAATTTTCCGGCGCTCAAGGTTTACTGGATAAACAAGAAAAATTAACTGAATATACTAAAGCTATCATGAAGGCTTCTGACGGCAATGGAAAAGAGGCTTTTAAGGAGTGGTTAAGGGATCAAGGGCAATTTGAGGGTGTACAAGGTCCTAACCCAAAGCAAGTGGCTGAAAATCAGCTTGCAGGTATAAAGAGATTAAGAGAATTCGCGAAAAAGTATATACCTGAGAGGCCATTAGCAGTTGGCTCGGTTGGCCATAGTTGGCATATTGATACGGCCGCGATTTATTTAGCCAATAACGGGGAAGTTAATTTGCCAGGCTGGGAAAAAATAAATGGTCAGATTATGGGTGAAACCAGAATGGTAAAAATTGATGAAGAAAAACCGGGTAAGCCGACCCTGGCTTATGGCGATATTAAGGTTCCCTTGGAGTAGAATGGTAGAATATTAAATAGCATAAATATGGTATTTAATCGTAAAAAATATGAGGGTGCTTTTAGGTGGCAATATGGCGCTTATCCTTTTTTTACTTCCGTTTATACTCTGGCCGCTGCGCCGCAGAAAAATAAATACTATCTGTGCTGGAAAGATTTTCTAAATTTTTTTAAAGAAGATAATCTAACCGCTTTTCTACCAAGGCAAAAACTACTTAAAATAGGGAATAATGAAATCCAAGAGTTGCTCAAAGGAAATGATAAATTTTATAAAACTTTTGTTAGACTTTATGACGAAATAGAAGCGGTAATAAAGTTGTGCCAAAACATCAAGGATTCTGATGTGACTAAAATAAATAGCTGGTGGCCAAAGGTGCAAAAAGCGTTAAGCCACACCGCTTCGGTTTTATTTCCATTTGATTATGCGGTTGACGGTTTTATGAATGATTTAAAAAAGAAAGATTATGCTGAATTTGTTCTTATCTCAAATTCTATTATTTCACCTCAGCCATCTTTTATTGACAAGGCGCGTAGAGAGTTTTTAAAATTTAGACCGACAGATGATTTCAAGTTAAGTTACAATAAATTTATTAAAAAATACGGCTGGATACAGAATTCTTATGTCGGTAAATTTGAAATAAGCGAAGAATGGTTTGGGCAATTTCTAGGTGAGAAAAAAAATAATCCTCAAGTTAAATCAAACGAAAAAACAGTAGCGGATAAAAAACTTAGATTATTTGTCAAGACGGTTCTACTGGCCATCAATTTTAGAAACCAAAAAAAGAAATTATTACTTCTGGCCGTTGAGCATATGGATTCATGGCTAAAATACTTTTGTCATGAAAATAATTTAGAATATAAAAAAATGCTCTGGTTAACCATGGATGAGATTCTAAATAATGATGGTATTAAAAAATCAGAAGTATATTTCAAAAATAAAAGCCGGACTGGTCTTATGGTTCCCGGCGGATATAAGGATGCAAGTCAAAATCAATGGGATTTGGTTGCGGCTGATAATATTAGCACTAATAATCAAAAGGTTTTGACCGGTCTGCCGGCAAGTAGCGGTATATATCGCGGTATAGCCAGAATTATTTTAGATCCTAGAAATTATAAACAATTTAATCAAGGGGATGTTTTGGTTGCTTCTATGACGCGGCCAGATTATCTGCCATTAATGCAAAAAGCCGGCGCATTTGTCACTGATGAAGGTGGCATCACTTGCCATGCGGCGATTGTAGCCAGAGAAATGAATAAACCGTGCGTTACCGGAACCAGAATAGCGACTAAAGTTTTAAAAGACGGCGACAGGGTGGATGTGGATGCCAATATGGGGATAGTGAAAATTTTAAAAAAATATGAAAAAAGAAAACATTAGAATCAAAGGCATAACTAGCGCGCCTGGTAAAGCGACTGGGATAGTAAGAATCGTCAAAGCCGTTAGTGACCTTAATAAGGTTAAGGCTGGTGATATTATGGTGGTTGATATGAGCCGACAAGACTTTGTCCCAGCGGCCAAAAGAGCGGCCGCCGTAGTTACTGATGAGGGCGGAATTATTACGCACGTGGCAACCTTGGCTAGGGAATTTAGCATTCCTTGTATCGTCGGCACTAAAATCGCTACTCAGGTCTTAAAAGATGGTGATAAAGTTGAAGTTGATGCGAATAAGGGAATAGTGAGAAGAGTTTGAGTCTGAAAATCATTTTTTTCCGTCATTCCCGCGCACGCGGGAATCCAGGGTTTTGCACAAATTGACCTTAGATTCCGCATCAATAATTCTTAATTAAGCAGGTGCGGAATGACAGGAGGAGGAGAAAAAGTTCAAAATTAAACACCCCCCACTCTTCGGCAAACTCAGAGTGACCCTGACCTTTCGGCAGGCTCAAGGTCACCTCGAAAAAACTGAGAGGTGAGTTTAACCGAATGGGTCACCCCAGCCCCGCCTTTCGCGAAAGGCGGGGCTAGCCCTCTCCCGCAAGGGGAGAGGGTGCAATATCAAAGTATGAAAAAAGAAAAAATAAAACTTATTATTCTTGATGCTTATGGCGTAGTTTTTAGCCGTGGTTATCCAGACACCAGCGATTTTTTAGAGAAGAGTTTCGGTATCCCAACTAAAAAATCAATGGTAATAATGTATAAAAAATATTGCAATCTGGCCGCGGAACGTAAAATTACTCAAAAGAGAGCCTGGCAGCTGACGGCTAAAGAATTGGATTTGCCGATTAAGTGGCAGGAATTAAGAAAAATCCACATGGGTTTAATTGAAATTAATCAGCCAGTTTTAAGAATCGTTAGGCAACTTCGAAAGCACTATCTAACCGTAATATTAAGCAAAAATATGCGTAGTCAGTTTTCGGCGGTTAAAAAAAGATTCCCCCAAGTTTGGCGGGATTTTACCGCCGTGATAAATACGTGGGAGCTGGGTTTGCCCAAAGCTTCAAAAAAGACCATTCTAGTTTTAGCCAAAAAATTTCAAGTCAAGCCGGCAGAAATTTTATACATTGACGACCAAAAAGATAATTTAGTTGAACCAAAAAAACTGGCAGTCAAGACAATTTTTTATAAAAACTTTAAGCAGTTTAAAAGAGAACTGTCAGAATATATCAACTTTTAGATAAACAAAAAAAGCCATTAGGCTTTTAGAAATGAGAAGAAGGGAGCGCAGACTGTTTTTTAGTCTTTGCTCCCCTCTGTCTTTGATGTGCGTGCGACGATTAGATCGCGGGTGTGACCGTCAGAAGGTGGGATACTTATGCCCGCAGGATGTTGGTGAGATTGACGGTGATGACGCCTTTGTCATCCCTGACGAACTCGAGCCCTTCCAACTCTTGGAGGCAGATGTTTTCCAGGTCGTAGCCCAGGAGGGCCGAGGCGGCCATTTCGATGACCGGCGTGTGGCCGAAGCCAACCGCTGTCGTGTTCTCGTCCATCTGGTCGAACACTTTCTTGACACCCCCGAGAGCCCACTGCAGGGTTTTGCTGAAGTCCTCGAACGTCATGAGTTGGCGCAGGGTCTTGAGGAAGTTCCTGCCGTTTGCCTTGAGGACGTCGTTGAAATTGGGCAGGGCTTTCCAGGCGTTGAACACGTCGTTGGAGCCGAATTCCGCGATCGGGGGCAGAATCTCATTGGATATACCTCTGCAGCCAGCAACAAATGCCGTCGCCGTCTGCCAGGTCCTGCTGAGCTCTCCGCCAACCACGTAGTCGAGGGACTCAAGTTCGTTCTCGCCAAGCTGCGTGGCTTCCTTCAGCCCTTCCTTACTGATGTTCTCGCCATCCTTCTTGCCGTGTCTGCGATAGCTGAAAGTTTTCATGTCTATCTCCCTAGCCTTGGTTTTACCTCAAAGATGAGGTGGTCTCGTTTCCACGAGTACTCTTTTTGTTGGCTCTGGTTAGCGGCAAGTCACAATAGCAACTTACCGCTATCTAGAGCCAACCAAGACATTGGGAAATATTGTAATGATCAATAAACAATCATAGCATATTTAAGAAATAAAGTCAATAGTTTTTTGGGTATTTTAGCTAATTTTAGCCATAATTTATTTATTTATTTTTGATTTTTTAGTTTAAATTTGGTAAAATTAAAAAAAGTATGAATCAAGGGTAGCTATTCTTGATTCCTAATTCATAATTCTTAATTCATATATGTCAAAATTCATCCTGCCATTCTCAAAAATTTCCAAAAAAGACGTGGCCATTGCCGGCGGTAAAGGCGCTTCGCTGGGTGAAATGACCCAGGCCAGTATACCGGTGCCGCCGGGGTTTGTGATTTTAAGTCCCGCCTTTGATTATTTTTTGAATGAAACACCTAAGGCAGGCGCCGCTGATACTGACTTAGACGTTGACGCTCAGCTACACCGGGTTAATTTTGACGATGTTAATTCCATTGATCATGCCTCAAATGTGATTCGTGACATTATGGGTGACACTAAAATTCCCAAAGAACTGGCGGATGATATTACAAAAGAATTTAAGAAATTGAAAACTAAATTTGTTGCCGTTCGTTCTTCGGCCACGGCGGAAGATTCAAGCGTGGCTTCTTGGGCTGGGGAGTTAGAAACCTACTTGAATACCACAGAGAAGAGTTTGTTAGCTAACGTCAAAAATTGTTGGTCATCACTTTTCACACCCCGGGCGATTTTTTATCGCTATGAACGAAAATTAACCGATCAGCAGGTCTCGGTGGCGGTAGTGATTCAAAAAATGGTTGAATCCGAGGTCTCCGGCATTGCTTTTACCGTTCATCCGGTGACTAAGGATAAAAATCAGCTGATTATTGAAGCCGGCTTTGGTCTGGGCGAAGCTATAGTCTCGGGGCAAATTACACCCGACAGCTATGTGATTGATAAGCGTGATTTGAGTATTTTGGATATCAATGTTTCCGAACAAAAGAAAATGCTAATCAGAAAAAGTTCCGCCGGTGGCAACGTTTGGCGGCCGGTGGCGAAGGCAAAGCAGGATATCCAGGTTTTGACCGGTAAACAAATAATCGAGCTGGCCAAGATTTGCATTCAAATTGAAAAACATTACAAAAAGCCACAGGATATTGAATGGGCTTTTGCTAAGGGAAAATTTTACATTACTCAATCTAGGCCGATTACAACACTATAAATATGCCAAGAATCCAAACCAAAATTTGGCGGAAAAATTTTGAAGTTAAGCGCGCCGGTTTTTTGTTGGCCTATGAGGCTTTGGCCAATTTTTATTGGGCGCAGAAACATTATTTTGGTAAGTACCATATGACCCACGCAATTTGGGTCGGAGAGAATTTGGATAACCTCGGCACTTATTTTTTGAAAGATGAACTAAGAAAAGTGGTTGATTTAACCTTTGATCAGGTTATTAATCGACCGGAGCGGATTAGAAAAATTCATCAGAAAACAATCATTGATAATCGCCAGTATTTTAAAATTTTGTCGCAAACCAAAAAATTAATTTTAAAAAAATTATCCAACAGGCAGTTAGCCGATCTATATAAAAAACATTATCGTTTGATTCGGCAGACGCATGGTTATAGCATCTATTCCACTTGGTTTGTCGATTCGGATGGCGAGGATTTAACTAATTATTTATTAAACTACGTCAAGAATTTGATTGCTCAAAAGAAGCTGGATTTGAGTTTCGCGGCAGTTTTTAGTCTTTTGACTACGCCGACCGCTGAATCGTTTGCCCAAGTCGAAAATCGGGAATCGCTGCGAGTGTTGAAATTGATTAAAAATAATTTGATGGCCAAGCATCTTTTTCTGACTAAACCAGTGGATAAGATCGAAATTGAATTAAATCAGCTGAATCCGGCCATAGTTAGAAAGATGTTGGCTCATTATCGAAAATGGTGCTGGACGCCATATACTTATTTAGGTCCGGCCTATGATTTGGATTACTATTTAACCATTTGGTCCGGCTTGCTCAAACAAAAAATTGACCCCGACAAGGCGATCGCCCGGTCACTTAGAGAATCAGAAAACGTCAAGCAGGCTAAAAATAAATTGTTAAAAAAGATTGGGCCGGATCGCAAGCATCGGCAAATTTTTGACTTAGCCAGTCAGATTATTTGGCTAAAGGCTTATCGTAAGGATGTTCTATTTCACGCCTGTTATTTTGTCGAGAAAATTTACAAAGAAATAGCTAAAAGGTTCGGTCTGTCGCTAAACCAGGTGAGGAGTCTGACCAATCAAGAGGTCCAGACTATTTTGCTTAAGAATAAATTTGACGCCAATGAACTAAATCAGCGGGTTAAGTTTTTTGTGATTAATTTTAACAACTCCAAGACAGAAATTTTGACCGGCAAAAAAGCCAAGGTTTTCTTAGCCAGACAGAATTTTGAGGCAATAACAATCCAGGACGTTAAAGAATTGTCCGGTACGCCGGCCTGCCCCGGTAAGGTTAAAGGAAAGGTGAGGATTATTGATCTGCCGGAAGAGATGGTTAAAATGTCCAAAGGTGATGTGATGGTGTCGCACACCACTTTTCCGGCTTTGGTGCCGGCGATGAAAAAGGCCTCGGCAATCGTAACCGACGACGGCGGTTTAACCTGTCATGCGGCGATTGTGGCTCGGGAGCTCAAAACGCCGTGTGTAGTGGGCGTCAAAATTGCCACTAGGGTTTTAAAGGACGGCGATTTAGTTGAAGTGGATGCCGATAACGGGGTGGTTAGAAAATTATGATTAAATTTAAATATCTAAACAATCAGGACCGCTGGATGCTGGCCGAGCATATCCCTGGTATTAATTTTTTCTTTGCCGAAATTTGGCTATCCAGCTTTGTCAATAATTTAAAAAACTCAGGCGGCTTAAATTACAAAAAAGTCTTGGCTGTTTTTCAACCAAAATTTTACCTCCGCTATTATTTTAGTGAAAAAGACTCTTCGAACCTTGAAAAGGATTTAGTGGAAAGAATGAAAAAAAATACGGAATTTGGTTTTTTAATCAATAAAAATATTATTCTTTGGTCGGATAAGTTGAAAAAATTTAGCGAAAAATTAAGTAGGCTTAATCTTAAAAAATTAACTAACCAAGAATTAAGTGGGCTACTTAAAGGGCAGGATGTTATTCATACCCATCTTTATGAATGGGGCTGGCTATCTAATACCACCGATATGTTTCATGGTAGCTTCACTAATGAACTCCGAAGTTATCTTAATAAAAATAACCTAGCTCGTAATTCCGCTCGGAGTCTGAGTGAAATATTTAGCATTTTAACCATGCCTAGCCAAAAGTCGGTGGTGGCAGAAGAAGAAAAAAATTTATTAAAGATTGCGGCTTTAATTAAAAATAAATCTAGCAAGCAAACCGTTCAAAATTTGATTAATCAGCATCATGCCAGATATTGCCATCTTAAATATTTATGGTTGGGGACCAATGGCATTTATTCAAAATCATATTATTTTAAGCTAGCCAAAAGATTAGCCCAAGATAAAATTGCGCCCAAGACAAAGCTGATAGAGGCAGGCATGAAATTGAAACAAATTAGAAAAGAAAAAGAAAAATTTTTTAAAGAATTAAAGGTGGAAGAAAAATATAAAAAGCTTTTCCAGATTTATTCTGATTTCATGCTGACCAAAATGTATCGCCGTTATGCTCAAATTTTTTGGGCCTATGTTATGGGGAAATTACTGAAAGAAATTAGCCATCGGCTTAATTTAACTTTGGACGAGGTGCGCTATTTGTCAGTAGTAGAAATTCAGGCGGGATTATTAAATGGCAAATTAAACAAAAAAGAAATCAGTCAACGGTTGGTTTTTTGTTTTTATTATGCAGAAGAAGGCAAGGAAATAACTTCTTCTGATCAAGGTCATCCCATTGTGAAAAATTTAAAATTATCCGCGATAAAAAAGACAAACGAACTGGTTGGTCAAATCGGCTGCTTGGGCCGGGCCAAAGGAGTGGTGAGAATTATTAATTCCCAAAAAGATTTGGCTAAAATGAAAGCCGGAAATATTTTAGTCAGCATTGCCACTAATCCGGATTTGGTACCAGCCATGAAAAAGGCGGCAGCAATTGTCACAGAACAAGGCGGGGTTACTTCGCACGCCGCAATTGTTTCGCGGGAATTGGGTATACCTTGTGTTATTGGCACAAAAGTTGCCACCCAAGTTTTAAAAGATGGTGATAAAGTGGAAGTGGATGCTAACAAAGGGATTGTTAGAAAGTTATGACCAAACGCGTAACCCTAAAAATTTTTGGCCTGGTCCAAGGCGTTGGCTATCGCTATTTGAGCCGAAATGAAGCGAAAAAACAAGGGTTTACTGGTTATATTTCAAACCGGTCGGATGGCTCAATTGAATTGATGGCCGAAGGAGAAGAAAAAAAGTTGAAAGATTTTATCGACTGGTGTTATAATGGAGTAGGAACAGCTCAGGTCAAAAGGATTGAGCAAAGCTGGTCGGCAGCGACTGGCGAATTTTCTGATTTTATGATAAGATAAAAAAATGAAAGTTATTCTGCTAAAAAACGTCCCGGCTCTGGGTGAAAAAAGTGAAATCAAAGAGGTAGCCAGCGGTTACGCCAGAAATTTTTTATTTCCCAAGGGTTTGGCCAAGGAAGCGACACCGGAAGCGATCAAAGAAGTCCAGGCCCAAAAGGAAAAAGAAGCTCGTTTGGCGGAGATGGACTTGGCTGAGGCGGAAAAATTAGCGCAAAATCTGGAAGGACAAGTAGTGGAAGTTTCTGCCAAGGCTAATGAACAGGGGACTTTATTTGCCACTATTTCGACTGTTAAAATTATAACGGCGCTAAAAGCCAAAGGTTTTGAGATAAAAAAAGAGCAGATTGAAGCCGGGCATATTAAAGAAATCGGCGAACATGAAATTAAGGTTGACCTCAGCCACGGTCTAGAAGCCAGGATTACTTTGATTATTAATTCTGAATAAGAATGATTGAATTTTTTAGTCAAGCTGCAATATTAACCAGATAAAGCCCACCGTGCTCGGTGGGTTTATCGCTTTATTAGGTAGTAGATAGTAGTTAGTGGGTTGGTAGGTGCTTCGCTTTACTACTTACTACTTACTACTTACTACTTACTACTTACTACTTACTACTTACTACTTACTACTTACTACTTACTACTTACTACTTACTACTTACTACTTACTACTTACTACTTACTACTTACTACTTACTACT
>Ga0265297_10001321_pt1 | contig 59427 bp, 49 predicted proteins | sample Munlanlwell13791_FD_192502 | JGI IMG/M metagenome (GOLD analysis project Ga0265297, IMG submission 192502) | Leachate microbial communities from a municipal landfill in Southern Ontario, Canada - Leachate well 137-91 | ecosystem: Engineered > Solid waste > Landfill > Unclassified | place... | reverse complement strand
ATTGACTGTAAAACGATATGTCGAAAACCAGCTACACCACCAAGTTGAAATACCGAAACTGCCATTGGCTTAACCTGCGTAGCAGGTAAGAAAGAAACCACCAGCTTATTGCTGGTGGTTTTCATTTAGGATGAATAAATAGAAGCGTCTGTAGACCAGCTTTTAATCCAGAGATTAACACGCTATTTCCGCACTCCTTAGCATGTCCTTTAGATGGATTATTGACTGTATAATATTGTCCATCAGAGCTTTTACCCGTGAGAACTATCCAGTGAGCACCATCTGTGCAAGGGGATTTTGCGTTGACACTTGCCATAATTGGATAGCCTTCTTCTAGTAGTTGATCAGCCTTATCTATGTTTATTGTTTCTGCTGTCATGCCAATGTGATTGGCGAATGCCACCAATCCTACCTTTTTTGTTCCATCATTACATTTTCTATATTCACCTGGTTTGTCTTGCATGTAATTAGCTATATACATTGTAGCCTCTGGGCTGGTTGTGGATTTTCCTCCAAATGAGTCATAATATGAGCTAACAACCATTTGTAGAGAAATTATACCACAACCAGAACTACAGATCGTAGAATAAGGCTTCCCATTTTTTGGTGTTTTACAAACAGAGTTATCTCTTTCTTTGTTTTCCGTACAGCTACACTCAACGTCACCTTGCCTAGAGTAGTTTTGATAAGTTAGTTCTTGTCCACACTGTCTAATAAGAGGTACTCCGTCATGTCCTGGAGGTGAATAGCTTTGAGCTAAGGCTTCTTGGATGTTTAAAAATGAGTATATTTGTTTAGTATATCCATCTAGAAAAGATGGCTTTTTGTAAATAGACAATTGCATGTTTTCTAGGCTTACCTTCTCTCTTTCTACCATGGGATAACTAGTCTCAGTATTAGCTTCATATTCTTCATCGCTTAATGATTCAAGCGGCACATTTTTTATATATGTTATGTTTGGTATTTTTAAAGCTACTAAGTCAGTATTTATTGTTGATAAAAGCAAAAAAGCACAGAGCGTTAAAATTAATCCAGACAAACTGCCGGTAATGTATTTTTTAGCTTCAGCCACAGAATTTTGATTACCACCAGCAGTTAGCCAACGTATGCCAGCGTACATTAAAACAATTGCGGCTATGACGCCGATAATACCAGCTGAGTACTTGAAAATAGCTACAATATAGTCAGCTAAAACTTTTCCGCTAGCAGGTATAGTTATGCCCGTTTGAGACACAAAGTCAGTCCCGGGGATAGATACTTGAGGAGTGATAATAAGGGGGGCGCTGGGTTCAACCGGTGTTTGTGTTTGACCTTTGCATTTATCTATAGAAGTTTCTGTAATACTTATTATGCAATCTGGAGAGGGAAGGTTAGGCAATTCCGTGCAGCTATCTGCTGCTAATTCATAATCTACAGATCCATTGCAAAAGTCACTATTTTTCTGTTGGATTTCACAACAAACTTCTTTAGCTTGCACAGGCATAGCTAAACCTGTGATTAGTATAAATAAGGCTAGAATTAAAAGTGTGTTGGCTGAGTTAATTATTTTATTTTTTTTACTATGATTAAACATAGGTATTCAATATTAAATTTTAAAAATGGTTATATGGTTAAATGGCTGGTTGCTAATTCAAGTGTCTAGTTATCTAGCCACATAGCCATTTAACTATCTTTATCAGGAATTTTCACTCGATATATCCCTGTAGCTTTTAAAGCTTCAGCACAACTATCAAACCAAATATCAATTCGACGCCCTTTTATAATACCACCTTTATCAGTTACTTTGTAGATTGTATTATCAATTTCTAGAGGCGTGTCTTTGGGAAAACATTTCCAATCAGCTGCCACATGGCTTGATTTAGGCTCTAAACTAGAGGCAGTTTTATCACAATAAGCTGTTGTTTTATCATTAAAGTCATTACAGCTAGACCAGTTTAAGGAGTTAGAAGAACATTTTTCCTTGTCATTAATACCATTAGGACAAGAGCAGTTTAAGGCGACGGCACATAAAAAATCTTGGCGCCTAGTATAATCTATGGCTTGTGGTCTGCAATAGCCAGTGACAAAAGCTTCAAAGTAATTATTAGCTTCTTCTTCAGCCGTAAATTCTTTACAACTTTGTAAAGAATAATCGTCGCGGATTTTTTCAATTGGTTTAGTTAATAGTAAACGATAAAATTTAAAACGTGACCAATAAGCCCCATCTTCAGTGGCGACTAAAAAAACAAAATAACCAAGCACAACAAGTAATAAAATTTTTATGATTTTTAGGCCCATTTATTTTATTTGTATAAATAGAACTGTTGGTTAAGAGTGCAACCTCCCCAAGTTTTTAATGATATCCAAGTTCTATTTTCTTGGTTTTTACCATTAGCTGGATCATTAACATCAGCTATTTCTTTATCTTTGTCACGCCAACCGGTTAATACAATAAAGTGTCCACCATTAGTAAAAACGCATGGTGGTCTAGAGCCCCTGACAGAAATAATAACTGGCACGCCTTCATCAAGTTTCTTCTTAATGCTTTCCTTTCCGTTTAGTAATTCACCTTTAAGATCGTATTTATTAGCCGCCTTGATTAATCCACTAGCCGTTGAACCATTGCCACAAACTCTAGCACCTGCATCGAGGCAGGCCTTAGTAAACTCTTGCATTGATGGTGTTTTACCGAATTTTCCAAGAACCATTAAGGTAGCTACAACACCACAGCCGCTAGAAGAGATGGTTGTTCCGCCGCAACTATAGCCTATTGATTTGCCTAAAGCACCTCCTTGTAGAAACCATGGCACTCCATGGTTACTACCTTGGTTTGTAGGGGTTTCGTTATTGCCATCTACTGGCAAATTGATTTCTTGTTCTTCGGTGGAAAGTTCATATAAATCTATTTTTCCAATTGATGTTAATTTAATCGGGGACAAGGTCGTTAAGGCTGGATTGACAATGTTTAATATCATGTAAGAGCTTAAAGCAATTAGAACTCCGAATAAGCTACCGTTAATCCAATTTTTAGCATCACTAATTTTTTTATCATTACCTGAGGCCGTTAGCCAAACTACTCCGCCAATCATCATCACCACGACAGCTAAAATCAGAATGGCACCAATGCCGTAACGATAAATAGCTTGCATATAATCAGCTAGCCAAGACACGACGCACTCCTCGCCGGTTTTTTCTCCACTACTAGCGATTTCACATTTTATACTACGGAAACCAAGAAACCCCGGAATATTAACTGCTAATTTTGGATTATCAATCGGGTTAGTAAATTTTGGCAATGAAGTACCTAAGTCATCAATACAGCTTTTAACGCTCGAACCTTGAGCTTGTCCAACTATTTTTCCCTTTTTGGGAGTTGCTACTACTTTATTATTAGGATCTTCATTATTAAGAGCTCTGCAATCAGCCTCTGATAAATCTTTATATTCTGTATATCCAAAATTTTGAATATGCTGTATTTCACAGCAAACAGTTTCAGCAGCTGCTTTAGTTGGTATAGCTAACATTATTAGCGGCAAGAAAATTAAGCTAGCTATAAGAGTTATTTGTGAATTTCTTGATGTTATTATTTTCATAATATTAATTTTCTTGACTAGGTTTAATAAAGACAAAATAACCAGCAATTAGTCCAAAGAAAAAAATTAACGAACCTATAATCATATACTTTGGAGTTATTTTTTCCATCGTGCTAATTTGCTTACAGCAACAAACTGTTGTTTCTTGTTTATTAGAAAAAGAGGTTTGTTTTTGTTGACAATTATTATCAGAATAAGCTATCCATTCTTTTTTTTTCCAGTTTTGATCAAGTGCTTCACTGCAAGAACCTCCAATAGTGAAGGTAGTCCATTGACATTGTAGCTCAGCTTTTACGGTGTGTGGTAAAAAATATAACGGAATGACTAATAAAACAAAAAATAATTTCATATTACTTTTTTTTGAACTCACAACATTTTAGACCAGCTTGAGCACATCTATCACAGGGATTGTAACAGTCACAACTCTTGCCCTCAGAACTGTCATTGCTAATAGCAGATTTATTATATTGACCATAAATAGAAACAGTGTAATCAATATAAGCTTTCGTGTCATTAGAGCATTCGCCTTTTTCAATGCAAGGTGGAGCATAGGTAGAAATCATTTGGCGAATAGTCTTAGCGTTCTTCATATTATCACTATTCTTATAATAACAAAAAGCCCCTTTAATTGAATTCTCCCAAGATGAGAATGTTAAAAAACCGTCATTACAGCCACTGACAAATTGTTTGCAGGCAGCTGTCATAGGACAAGTAATATTTCCGGCGTTAGTGTTGGTTTTGCCTCTACCAGAAGTTCCCATGTCGCTGTCCATTTTAGCATTAGCTAGGTAGATGGCTGGGTCAATGCCATAGGTATTAGAGGCCTCTAGAATAATGTTTCCTAGTCCATTAAGTGGACCACTTGGGTGTAGTCCTTTAAGGGCTGTATTAATTGCTTCGGCTGAATTTAGGGTAGTAGTAGATTTAGTATCCCGCCAATTTAAACAACCGCAATATTTTCCTAAGGGTATTTTTTGTCCGCTGGTTTTACTTTTTTCCACTATCACAGGGTCAATGATTTCCGGAAGATCAATCTTATCTATTCTGTCTATATCAAGACTATTAAGCACTGTTAAGTTAGGGTTAATAGTGTAAAGCAACATATATGAGCAAAGCACCAAAACCAATCCACCTAAACCTCCGCTAATCCATTTTTTAGCACTAGTAATTTGAGTTTGATTGCCTGTTGCAGTCAGCCAGGTTATTCCACCAATCATTATTGTGACAGCAGCTAAAATACCAATTATGCCGATAGCGTATTTTTGTAAACCAGCGATATATTGCGCTAACCAAGGAATCGAACAATAACTATCTCCACAAGTAATACTCTCAAGTTTATCAAGGCCTGGAATTGAAACCCTAAGATCAGGTGCTGTTAATTTTGGCAAACTATCATTAATTATTTTATTGCCACAATTTTTATTGTCAACAACTTCTCCGCTACGCATCTTGCAAGCATCTAATGTTTTCTCATTAGAGAAAGTTGATACGTTGTTAAAGGCGTTATATATTTTACAGCAAATATCACCCTCAGCTTGAACCGGTAAAACTAATAAAAAAGACCCTAAGAATAAATTTATAACAATCAATTTAATAAAATTATTTTTTAACATACTTTATTTATTAAGGGGAGCATGGTTTCGCTGGCTCAGCCGCGTATTGAAAATGCCACCATTCCCCACAATATCTAATCCATCCAGCCTCTTTCATAATAGCTTGAAGTTTGTCAGTGTCTTTATCTTTATAGTAAGCATTTTTAGCACCTCCCATGTGGTTACAAGACTCGGTTCCTTTTAAACAAACATCAATCGCAACCCCACGAACATGAGGAGCTCCGCAGCTTGGTCTAGCAACTAAAGCCGTGTTGTGTTTATATAGTTCCCATAAATCTTTTTGTTTTTGTAAATCTCGTATCGCTGAATGAATTTCTAAGTTAGCCTTGTTTTTTTTTGCAACTTCTTCTGCTTTTTTAATTCCCTCAACAGTCTTTATTCTTGCTCTGCAATCTCTTCCAGGAATACAGTAAACTCCTTCTATTTTTACAATTTCATTTTCTTTTGGACAACCATCTGGCTGTTCTTGATAATCTGATTCACTGCCTCCGGGCACTAATTCTTCTAGATCTAGTTTATTTATGTAATTAATGTTTATAGGACTTAAAATAACTAAATTAGGGTTAAGAATAAATAAAATAGCATAAGAAGATAAAGCAATAATAATCCCCATCACCCCACCTTTGATAAAGTTCATACCCGAGCTAATTCTTTCTTTATTGCCTCCTGCTGTTAGCCACAAAACTCCGCCAATCATCATCACTACAACAGCCAGTAAGCTGATGATTGTTACACTATATTTATAAAGAGCTTTAATATATTCTGCTAGCCAAGGAATTTTACAGGGGGCTTTTGGGTCATCACAAGTGACTTGGCTAAATTGCCCAAAACCAGGAATAGAAACTGATAAAACAGGAGGAATAATTTTACTAGGCTCTGATGGTGTTGTTGTGTCTATCTTATCAATACAGCTTTTAACGCTCGAACCTTGAGCTTGTCCAACTATTTTTCCCTTTTTGGGAGTTGCTACTACTTTATTATTAGGATCTTCATTATTAAGAGCTCTGCAATCAGCCTCTGATAAATCTTTATATTCTGTATATCCAAAATTTTGAATATGCTGTATTTCACAGCAAACAGTTTCAGTAGCTGCTTTATTTGGCATAGCTAATAAAATAAATAACCCAAAAGACATAAGGGCAGTAGTAATTATTTTATTTTTTTTATTATTAGCTAACATTTTTTATTTAGTAACATATTGTCTAATAATTTCCTCTAAATTTTGTTTAGTTAATTCACCCTCAAGTTTCTCTCCATTAAAAAACCAAGTTGGTGTTCCTTTAATCCCTAAAGTTTCTGAGTCCATAATATTTTTTTGGATGCGACCTAAATATTTTTGAGTATCAAAGCAAGCTTGAAATTGCTCATTATATATTCCAAGGTCATTAGCCAAGACGGCCAAATCATTTTTATCAGCTCCAAAAGCTGCACTTTGGTTAAGATATAGCTTGTCGTGCATTTCCCAAAATTTACCTTGTTCTCCAGCGCAATGAGCGGCTAAAGCTAAGGCTACAGAATTAGTATGCCCTGGCCAATCTCTAAAGACTAGTTTGACCTCAGCTTGGTAAGCGTTCGCTAATTCGCGTAAGCCAGCGGAGGAAGCTTTGCAATAAGGACAGGCAAAATCAGAAAATTCAACAATGGTAAGTTTTGGTTTGTTAGTGCCAAAGCTAGGATTACCCAAGCCTTCAATTAAGTCTTGTTTAGCTACATCGTATGTATTAGTCGGAGTAGGGGTCTTAGTTGTAGTGTTAAATTTATCAAGGACATCGTAATTACCTTGTTTAATGTTTTTACTTCTATAAAAAACATCAGACACAAAAACGTAAACCAATAACAAAATAAACAATATCACTGGCACGATAACGGCGCCGATAATGATTTTTTTAATACGATGATGGTTGACTTTGCCCTCCTGAGCCGGATGGAGGCTTTCTTTGGGTAACATTTGGTTTGCGAATAATTAGCTTAGTGAGATATACTTTATTATACAATGTTTTGTAGAGCCACGCCATGGCGTTGTCCTACAAAAGAATGCTTGTTAATATATTCCTATGAAATTAATCTCCTGGAACGTCAATGGTATTCGTGCCTGTGTCCGCAATGGATTTACAGATTTTTTGGCTACTAACAAGCCTGATATTATTGGTTTACAAGAAATTAAGATTGATGATGCGCGTCGAGCACAGCATGATTTTGATTTTAAAGGTTATGAAGAATTATGGCACCCGGCCAAAAGACCAGGTTATAGCGGAACAGCTATTTTAACTAAAGAAAGTTTCTCGTCCTATCAAGCTGGTTTTGGACTTGATAAATTTGATGATGAGGGTCGGACGCAGACCGTGGAATTTGAGAAATTTTATTTTGTTAATTGTTATTTTCCTAATGCGCAACCAGAGCTAGTCCGACTTGATTATAAAACTGCTTTTAATAAGGAGTTTTTAAAGTATGTTAAAAAATTAGACAAGAAAAAACCCGTTATTATCACTGGTGATTTTAATGTGGCACGGGAAGAAATTGATTTAGCTCGGCCTAAAGAAAATGTTGGCAACCCAGGATTTTCCGATGAAGAGCGTTATTGGGGCAGGGAATTTTTAAAAGCTGGTTTGGTTGATACTTTTCGTGATTTACATCCTGATAAAAAGCAATATTCTTGGTGGTCATATCGAGCTTTAGCCCGTGAGCATAACGTTGGCTGGCGCATTGACTATTTCTTGGTTTCGGCTAAAATTATGAAATACGTTAAACGGGCGTTTATTTTAGATCAAGTAAAGGGATCAGATCACGCTCCGGTGGGAATAGAGATAGAATTTTAAATTGTCTTATATGACCGAATTCAAAATGCATCATAAGTTTTATCGAGAATTAATTTTTTATGTTGGCGTTATTGCCACAATAGTTTATCGTTTAATTATTTTTTTTAATCGTTTGCCCAGCCATTTTTTAGCTGATCTTGCTTGGTATATCGGAACTTTGGGTTTTATTTGGTATTTTGCTCATCGTTATAATATAGAAAAGCGTCGTTCTTTAATTATCAAAGAACGAGGATTAGAGGAAAAGGTTTTAGACGCTAAGGTTTTATCAGATGATGACCGCGTTGCTTTAGCGCAAACTTTAAAAAGTTTAGAATCATCTAAGGCGCAATGGAATTATATTGTAATTTTTGTAGTATCAGGCTTAGCGTTGTTGTGGGATATTGTTATTAGGTTAAATTTATTTAAATAGCAAAAGCTTAATTTCAAATTCTAAATTTTAAATTTCAAAATAATGCTTTAATTTTAAATGTTTTAAAATTTATTCATTAAAAATTGTTTTAAAATTTGAAATTTGAAATTTTATATAATATGTATAGTCCAAAAGAAATTGAGAAAAAATGGCAAAAAATTTGGCAAGATAAAAATCTCTATAAAACAGAAGATGATTTTAAGCGTGAAAAATATTATGTCCTAGACATGTTTCCTTACCCATCAGGCGAAGGGTTACACGTTGGTCATCCTAAGGGTTATATTGCAACTGACATAATGGCGCGCCAGAAGATGATGGAGGGCAAAAATGTTTTACATCCGATGGGATTTGATGCTTTTGGGCTACCGGCGGAAAACTATGCTATTAAAAACAAAGTCCATCCATCCGTGGCGGTTCGTGATAATATTATTCGCTTTAAAGAGCAATTAGCTAGCTTGGGCTTTACTTATGATTGGAGTAGAGAAGTTGTAACTACTGACCCAGCTTATTACAAATGGACGCAATGGGCTTTTTTACAAATGTTTAACAAGGGCTTGGCTTATGAATCATATGAACCAATCAATTGGTGTCCGTCTTGTAAAACTGGCTTAGCTAATGAAGATGTAGAAGATGGTAATTGTGAACGTTGCGGGACCCTAGTTGAAAAAAAGCCAATGCGACAATGGGTTTTAAAGATTACTGATTATGCCGAAAGGTTATTAGCTGATTTAGACAAGTTAGATTGGCCAGAATCAATTAAAGACTCACAAAGAAATTGGATTGGTCGAAGCGAGGGCGCTGAAATTGAGTTTAATATTAACGACACTAAAGAGAAAATTAAAGTATTCACTACCAGACCGGATACGTTATTTGGAGCGACTTATTTAGTTTTAGCTCCAGAACATACTTTGATTGAAAAGTTAAAAGATAAAATTACTAATTATAAGGAAGTTAAGAAGTATATTGAAACTGCTACTAAAAAAACCGTGATTGACCGTACGGCCGAGGGTAAAGAAAAAACCGGCGTAGAATTAAAAGGTCTTAAAGCTATTAATCCAGGCACGACTGAAGAGATTTCTATTTGGACAGCTGATTATGTGTTAGCTGATTATGGCACGGGCGCAATTATGGCGGTACCTGCCCATGATGAGCGCGATTATGCTTTTGCTGAAAAATATAAGTTAGAAATTAAACAGGTAGTTGGCGCTTATTGCGCTAGCAGTTTATCGCCGGTACGCGCTGGAGTAAAAACCGTGCCACGTAAAATGATAAATTGTATTTTAAGAAATCCTAAAACTGATGAGTTTGCTTGCCTTAAATGGCGTGAAGATTTTGGTTGGACAACTTTGATTGGCGGCGGTATAGAAGCTGATGAAGATGTGATAGCAGCTGGTCAGCGAGAAATAAGAGAAGAATCAGGTTATCTTAATGTTAAATTTATTAAAAAGATTGGAGTTTGTTTTGGTGGTGGTTATGCAACTCATAAAAAAGAAAATAGATTTTCTAGTAATGTTGGTTTGTTGTTTGAGTTAGTTGATGAAGCTAAAGAAGAGGTAGCAGAAAAAGAGCAAGCTAATCATAAAATAAAATGGTTACAGCGCGATGAAGTAGCAGCTTTTCTTAATGTCGAGTCATCAATGTATCTTTGGGATTTATTTTTAAACAATCATAATCTCTATACTGGCGAAGGTTACTTATTAGCTTCTGGTAAATATAATGATTTAACTACGGCTGAAGCTAGAAATAAAATTACTAAAGCTTTGGGTAAAGCTGTGGTGCGTTATAAATTACGTGATTGGGTTTTTTCTCGTCAACGTTATTGGGGTGAACCAATTCCGATTATTCATTGTGAAACATGTGGACCCGTAGGAGTAAAGGAAAAAGATTTGCCGGTAACTTTACCAGAGGTAGAATTTTATGAACCAACCGGAACAGGGGAGTCGCCGCTGGCCAATATTTCCGACTGGGTTAATGTTAAATGTCCTAAATGTAAAGGCAGCGGAAAAAGAGAAACTAACACCATGCCACAATGGGCAGGTTCAAGTTGGTATTATTTGCGTTATCTTGATCCTAATAATAATGAAGCGCTAGTTGATAAGAAAAAAGAAAAATATTGGTCACCGGTTGATATGTATGTTGGTGGCGCTGAACATGCCACGAGGCATTTAATTTATGCGCGTTTTTGGCATAAGTTTTTATATGATATTGGTATTGTCAGTCATGATGAACCTTTTAAGCGCTATACTAATTTAGGACTTATTTTAGGACCTGATGGCAGAAAAATGAGTAAACGCTGGAAAAACGTTATTAATCCTGATGAGATGGTTACTAAGTACGGCGCTGATGCTTTTCGAGTGTATGAAATGTTTTTAAGCCCATTTACTCAGTCGGCTAGTTTTTTAGAGACTGGAGTTGCCGCGGCTAAGTCATTTTTAAGCCGGGTCTATGTTTTAAAAGCTAAAATAAAGGCTAATGTTAGCCTAGATAGTAAGACTATAACTTTATTACATCAAACCATTAAAAAGGTAGGAACTGATATTGATAATTTTAAATTTAATACCGTAGTTTCGGCTTTAATGATTTTGACCAATGCTTTAAGTGAGGCTAAGGCCATAGATCAAAAAAGCTATCAAATTTTGTTACAACTCTTAGCGCCTTTAGCGCCGCACCTTGCGGAAGAGCTATGGCAGGACTTAGGTAATAAAGGGTCTATTTTTAAATCATCTTGGCCAAAATATGATGAGAAATTATTAGTTAATGAAGTCATAACAATTGTGGTACAGATTAATGGTAAAATGCGCGATACTTTTGAAATTGAATCTAGCGCTAATGAAGATGAAGTTAAGCAAACAGCGTTAGCCCGACCAACAACGCAGAAATGGATTAAGGATATGGAGATAAAAAAAATAATTGTGGTGAAGGGGAAAGTGGTGAATATAGTAGTCTAAAGACAAAAATTAAAAGACAAATTTTAAAAAAAAGATAAAAACATAAAAAGCAAATTTTTTTCCGCACCGTGTCATCCTGCCCCTGAATCAAGTTCAGGGTTCAGGATCTATGATATCGTAGAAAGGTAAAATTACAACAAAATTATAATCAATCGTTTACGGAAAAATTTACTTAACTTAATTATTCGTGGTTACTCGTAATAATGGATCCCGGATCGCGCTTCGCTTGTCCGGGATGACACAGAGAAATGAACTTATTAAACGAAACAATAAATTTAGCTAAATTATACGGCGTGCGTCCTACGAAAAATCGTGGTCAGAATTTTTTAATTGAAGCCAAGATTTATGAAAAAATAATTTCTGCTGCAGACATTAAAGATGATGAAACAATTTTAGAAGTTGGTCCGGGTTTAGGTTTTCTAACTTTAAGAATTGCTGAAGTTGCCAAAAAAGTTGTGGCAGTTGAACTTGATAAGAAATTATTTGAAGCTCTAACTAATCGTCTTGATTTAGAGCAAGTAAAAAATGTGGAAATTTTTAATGATGACGTCATGAATTTTTCTGCGCCGTGGGTAAAATATTTTTCTCAAGTAGACAATAAAAAATTAGCCGTCGTCGCCAATTTACCTTATACTATCACCTCAACTTTTTTAAGATTTTTCGTGGGCGGAAATATGGCTGGTATTTTGCCCTCTCGCTTAATTTTAATGTTACAAAAAGAAGTGGCCGAAAGAATTGTGGCGCCTAAAGGAGCCATGAGTTTATTAGCTTTGTCAGTTCAGCTTTATACAAATCCAAAAATTATTGAAATAGTTTCGAAAAATTTTTTTTGGCCAGCACCGATGGTAGATAGCGCAATCATTTTATTACGCCGCGATGATAAGTGGTTGAAGATTTTGCATCAAGCCGGAGGAACTGAGAAAGATTTATTAAGGTTAATGAAAATTGGCTTTAGTGCCCGACGTAAACTGTTAATTGCTAACTTGTCTGCGGGCTATCAGATAAGCAAAGAAGAGGCTAAAATTAGATTAGCTAAGGCTAAAATTAAGCCTTTAGCTAGAGCACAAGAATTAGAGATTAATGATTGGATAAAGTTATTGTCAGTTTTTAACTGAAATGGTATAATAATAGTTGATAGTTGTTAGTTGTTAGACGGCAATTACCTGTTGATTATTATTTACGTTAACAGTGCCAAAAAACTAACTATCAACAACAAACTACATAAAAACCCCATGTCTTTTTTTGATAAATTAGCCGAGTGGTTAGATCTTGATGATTTTGACAAGCGCGATAAAGTAGCGTTTGTTTCTTTGGCGTGCGTGGCAGTCGTGATTGTTGTTTTATGGGTAATGCAATTACAAAATAATATTGTTGGACCATTATACGGCGGTTTAAGTCCAGCTAAAATAAAACAAGCGGCGCTGAATGAACAAGCGCAAGTAGCTAGCGCTGACGCTGAATTAAAAAATAAAGATACTGACACTGATGGCTTAAGTGATTGGGATGAAATGAATCTTTATAAATCTTCGCCTTATTTAGCTGACTCAGATAGCGACAATATTAATGATTATGAAGAAGTAAAAAAGGGAACTGATCCAAATTGTCCGACTGGACAAAATTGTACGGGCGCGTCAACCAATAGTGAAGATTCAATGTTTGAAAATCAAGCGCTTAATAATTTACTTGAGCAAAGCGCTAATCAAAATGTTAGCTCAACCGCTACGCCAAATCTTGGGCAAGGCAATACCAATGCACCTTTAAGCGCTGAAGAAAAAGAAGCTTTGAAAAAAATTCTAGGTGATAGTAAGGATCCAGCAGTGTTAAGAAATTTTTTATTAGCTAGCGGTGCTGACAAAGCTTATGTTGATTCTTTAAAAGATCAGGACCTACAACAAGTTATCAATGAAATTTTAAAATAAGTGATTTATGAAATCAGCGCGCTTCTCTTCTAGGGTTTCAAGTTTTCTTCTAATTATTTTAATTGGAAGTTTTATTTTTTCTGCCCGACCGGCACAAGCACAGTTTGGTGTTGGTATTGTAAACGACATTTGGGCTGGCATCAGAGATGGTGTTAGTTTTGTTTGGCAAAAATCTGGTTCAACTCTTTATCAAAATGTTTTTGGAACAGCGGTTAAACAAATCGCTTATGACTATGCGACTTATTTAGGCTCAGGTGGAGAAGGACAAAAGCCACTTTTTTCAACTGAAGATTTACAAACTAGAATGATTAATGCTGGTAATAGCGCTTTAGGTCAGATACTTGAGCAATTAGCTAACCCGCTTGATAGTAATGGCGATCGAATAACCATGCAAAGTCATTCCAATGGGAAGACAATAAATTCCGGCATTAATCTTTGTCGTCCAGATTTAAGCATTTTAAAGAGCATAACCTTAGGTATAGCTGATGTACAAAGGCCAACCTATAATGAGGGTCTTTGTGATTACAAAGAATTAGTAGATAGTTGGCAAGGGGAATATGATGCCCAGATTAAAGCCATTAGTGATCCAGGTTATCTTGGCAAGCTTGGTGGTTATTTTAATCCAGGAGCTAGTGATTTATCAGTGGCATTTACTCTCATGGGATTTACCGAAGAAGAAAAGACTAAAGCAGAAAATAAAACTGAATTAGAGTCATCTGAATCCGGTGGTTGGATTGATGTGCGAAGTCTTATTAGTAAGAAAAAGATATCTCCACCAGGTGATACTAAGGCACAATCAGAATCGACGAGAAGTTTGCTAGAATTGAATTTTGGTAAAACTACGGGTGATATTGTAGTTGATGCAGCTAATATTTTTATTAATCGATTAGCTTTAACAGCTTTTAATAAGTTAATGAGTAGTATAGGTAAAACTAGTAATAGCGGCAGTAGCGGCGGTCTTAGTAATCCTTATTTACAAGGTGATGCTAATAATACTTTAACGATTGAGAATAAAGTTAGAACAAGTTTGCAAGTTCAATTTTCTGATCGTACAGACTATGACATTCTCGGAGAATTAACTAGTTGTCCTAATCCTAATAATCCTGGTCCTACTAATTGCGTCATTTCCAGTTCTTTTAGTAATGCTATTTCTGAGAAAGTAACTCTGATTAAAGCGATTGAGAAAGGGTATTTAAATGGTGATTATGCTTTTGGTTTTAAAGGCTTAAATAATGAAGAGCCATTATATAACCAAGGTTATCCTTATCGATCTTTGGTCATTCTTCGTAAATATAGAGTTATTCCAGTTGGTTGGGAATTAGCAGCGCAATTTATTCAAAGAAATAATCAAAGTCCAGTTTCGCCACGCGTGAACACCGAAGATATATCTTTAATGGATTTGGTTAATTGTTTTGATTCTTGCGATGAATATCAGGGTTATAATGATGGAAGAATTAACCCTGACGGTAGTTGTACTAATAATACTAACGTCAGTGAAAAGTGGTGTGCTGGTTTAGTTGACCCAAACTGGGTATTAAAAATACCTAAATTATATTGTAAGGCCGAAGGTTATGGCCCAGAAATTCAACATAGCTCTTATGATAATCAAGGGAAGTTCTGTTCTGAGGAGACAAGCAAAGCTTGTATCGGTAATATCGGTGTAGCTGGTTGTGACGATACTAACTCTTGCTGCGACTCTTCTGCCGGTGAAGGTAGTTGTGAAACCAAAACAGCTTTAAATATTACTCGTAATGAAAATTATTGCGCTGATGAGCAATCTTGTATTAAAGAAAGCGCTAATGGCTCTTGTGCTTATTATGGTTATTGTACTGAAGAAAAACGACGCTGGATCTTTAATCAAAACGCTAATAATGAATGCGAAGCGATTAACAATACTTGCCAAACATTTTCTGGTAATGGCAAAACTGTATCATACCTTGAGAATACTTTAGATTATTCTGATTGTAGTATCAATGATGTTGGTTGTCAGCAATATGCTATCAACGGTACTTATACGATTGGTTCAGCTACAGTGCCAGAAAAAATGGCTTGGTCTGTTAATGCTAGTGGATCCGACGCAATGTATTTTAATAAAAATATCACTGACTGTGATTCAAATCAAGAAGGTTGTCATCAATTTATTAGAGTTAAAGATAATTTAGATACTAACTTAATTGCTGATGGTAGTTTTGAAAGATCTACTTGTGTTACTAATGTTAGCCCTGAAGCATTATTACCGAGCGATAAAGTTAATCCCTTAGTAAAAAAAGCTCAGGCTCAAACCGGAACTACTACTTGTGATTTAACAACTTTTATTAATAATGGCACAACTCGTGGCGGAGCTTTGCCACCTGATAATCGTTGGTTTATTGATGTCCCAACAGTAGGGCAGTCACTCCAAGCCGGTATTGTTAATGATAAAAGTAGCTCTGGTGGTCAAAGTTTGTATGTTAAAGGTGGCGGGACTGGTCAGGGCGGTCTTTACACTAATAAAATTTCTTATGATCTTTTGCCAGACGGTTTTCAATATGAAGATGATCGTTTTTATACTTTGAGCGCTGATATTTATGTAGTAAACAAGGGCAGTGCTACTACTGATAAAGTTAAAGTTGCGCTGGGCTCAGCTGAGGCTTTTACTACGGCGACTGATAATTGGCAAACAGTAGTTGTAACTTATTATCGTGCGCCTGGAGATCCAGCCACAGATTTTTATATTCAAGGCTTTGGCACTTCAACTGAATTCTACGTTGATGATCTAAAATTAACAGTTGGTGAATTTACAGGTGGTTATAGTGACTACTTATCTAATAATGTTATTTATCAAAAACTTTTGCCAGCTTATTTAGAAGCTAGCTGTTATCGTGGTCCAACTGATTATCGTTTTAAAGATGAAGCTCAATTACCAGCCAAATGCAAAAATTACGCTCGTAAATGTAATGCCGATGAAGTTGGTTGCGAAACTTATACTTCTTTAAACACTGGCATTGGCGTGACAGCTAAAATCAAACCTAAGGATGTTTGCCCTGCCTCTTGCGTAGGTTATGATGCGTTTGTGGCTCAGCCAACTTATTTTTCAGCTGCTAAAGCCGATTATTTTATTCCTAATCGAGCTAATACTTGTAGTTCACAAGCGGTTGGTTGTACAGCCTTTACTAACTTGGATAAATTAGAGGCTGGCGGAGAAGCGATTGAATATTATAGTTATTTAAGAACTTGTATTAAACCTGATGTGGCTAGCTGTAGCGAATTTTATACCTGGGAGGGCTCGGATGACTCAGGTTATCAATTAAGAGTCTTTTCTCTAAAGAAGAACGGCGCTGAACCAGCTAGTACTTTGAGTCCGGCTCAGGAATTATTAGTTTGTAATGAAGATATTTTCAAAAAATTACCATCAGAAGCTGGTTATAACTATGATTGTCGCCAATTTTATGACCGTAGTGGTACTATTTCTTATCATCTTTATACCCGCACTATAAGTTGCTCTGAGGATTGTCATCCTTACCGCAGAGAAGTTGCTAACCAAGCTGAATGTATTGCTGGTAATGGTACCTGGGATGGAACGCGTTGTATTTATTATGCAATTTCTAGTGAAGGCACAACTTGTTCAGCGCCTGAAGTTGGTTGTCGCGAATATGCTGGTAACATCGCTAATAATATTAGGATCGTTAATAATGAAATTGACGGCTTTGAAACTACAACTGACCCAACTAATGGTTGGAACGGGGGAAGTGTTAGTAATACAGCTCTTAACCTAGGTGGTAAGTCTTTCAAGAGTATGCCTAGTACTGATCCAGCTAATTTTTATAAATTTGTTGGTAAATATGACACGACGCTTAATCCAGCAACTTTTGGCGTTAGACAGGGTGAATCTTATACTATTTCTTTCTTAGCTAAAGCGCAGAATGCTGGTGCTGTTAATATTTCTGGTATTTCTTTAACTAACTCTGATAATGATAGCTCAGCTTTCTTAATTACTGATGCTAATGTTGGAACAGACTGGAAGATTTATACTTTTAATCTTGATAAACTTGATCATGAAGTAACGCCTAACGGAAATAGTGGTGGAACCAGTGGCTTTAGTAGTGGTGAGAAACTAGCAATTAATTTTTCAGGGCCAGTTTATATTGATAATATCAAATTAGTTGAAGTGCCGGATCGCTATTACTTAATTAAAGATTCATGGACTATACCTGAAGAATGTGATCAAACAGTTACCGGAGCGGCGGCGCCGCGCTATATGTTAGGTTGTAGTCAATATAGTGATAGTAATAATAAAACTATTAACCTTCATAGCTTTAGCCAGTTATGTCAGGACAGCGCCGCGGGTTGCGAACAAATGATTGATACTAAAAATTCTTATAGCTATAAGGCTGAAAGCTATAGTATGGTTGATGCTGTTGTAGCAGCTGATGAGATTATTAATGTGGCTTATGATAAAACTAAACAATGCGGTCAAGAAAATAAAGGCTGTCAGCGTTTTGGTTTAGCTTCAACTTATAACAAAAAAGCAAACTTTACTGATGTTTATAAAAATAATGATCCAGATAAATATAACACGATTATTTGTAAGGCGTCTGCGGTTGGTTGCAGTGAATGGTCTGACAGTACTGGCGGAAAAAATTATTTTAAAGATCCAGGCGAGGTTGTTTGTGAATGGCGTGCTAAAAATAATACAGAAAATGATTTTGCTTGGTTAAGGAAAAAAGTTAAAACTTGCGGAGGTCTTGCTGATACTAATTTATGCTCATCTGATAGTGATTGCGCTAGTGGTGTAACTTGTCAATTCATCGGTGATATAGCTTGCCCTATTAGTGAAACTAAAACTATTGGTACAGGCGGAGTTAAAGTTAATCAACCAACCGTTGATCCTAATACTAATGTTTATTGGGCAGGTATTTGTAGAGCTGAACAGGCTGGCTGTACTGAATACATTGATCCAGTGTCTCGTTTTAATAGTAATATAATTTATAATCCTGACTATCAAATGATTGATAATGTACCTCATGCTGGTTGGGTGGGTACTAATAACAACGAACAAGCTATTAATAGGAGTAAAATTAAGAAAAATACTGTCTATATTCTTAAAGGTGCTGGAGCCTATGTTAGTGTTTTGAATAATGGTTCAGGTTTACAGTTATATCAATTAAATCCTGGTAATAATCAATTTGTTGCAGTAACAGGCACCAGCTCTACTCCTGTGCCGGCTGATAATCCCGATAATAGTTCTAATAGTACAGAATTTTTTATCGTTGGTACTGCTGATATTGATGGTTTTAAGGTTCACCGTCTGGTTAGTAATCCTATTAAAACAATTGAATTACGTGAAGCGATTGTTAGCTATCAATTTAAACAAAGTGTTGATAAGAGTCCGACTTTTGTTGATTTTAAATCTGGTCGTGTTTTATTTAATGAACGTAGCGTCAAAGCTAGTTTAGTTTATAATGCTGATAAAACAGCGATTGACAAATCAACGGTTATGCCACCGCAGGGCGGGGGAAATTTGAATGCTAATGTTATTTTACAAGTAGCGCCTGACAGAGTTTGCGATAAGTGGCTCGCTTGTAAGAGTTATGACATTGATCCTACTACTAAAAAACAAACTTGTTTTGATGTTGGCTTATGTAATCAATTAGCGCCGAACGGCGAATGCGCTAATTTTGTTGAAAATGTTGAAACTAAAAATAAAACTTTTTCTACTGGAGCTACGCTGAGCGAATTCTCTAATTTAAGCGGCTATAGCAAGGCTGGCTACGATGGTAATTTAGTTAAAGCTGATATGTATCAATTAGCAGCTATGAAACAAGTTGGTCAAGTAGCTAATCTTAATAACGGGAGCTTTGAAAAAGGCTTAGCATCTTGGAGCGCAGGTACAGTTATTAAAGATCCAAAGAGTGCTAAGGAGAAAGAAGTGGTAACGGCTAATAACCTCTTGCCTGATGGTCAGGCTTTTCTTGAGCTAAATTCAACAACACCTACCTCAACGACGACTATTAACTTAAGCCCTGATACGACTTATGCTATTTCAGGTTATATCTATAATCGTAATGGCTCAGGCATAATTAGAGTAATGGAAAATAGTGAAAATATTATGACGCCTATTAGTACGAGCGGTAAAAAGACTAATGAGTGGCTAAGGGTTGTCGGCGTTTTCAAAACTAAGCCAAAAACTGCAACTAACAACTATGATATTACTTTAGTAGCGACTGGCGGTGAAGTTTATTTTGATGATATTAGAATAGAAACAGTGCTTAATAATCGTTGTGACGACAATACAGACACTTGCGCTAATGATAAAAAGAATTATTTAGGTTCAGCCTGTCGGCTTTATCCTAAAGCTAATTCACTAGCTTGTTCATATGATGAAGAAGACACAACTATAAGCCAAAAAGGCTGGCGCGGTTATTGCTTAGAATGGGATCCGAAAAATTCTCAATCTTGTTTATTATGGTATCCGCTTGATAGAATCGCGAGTGATGGTTTAGAAGAGAGTGGGGCGGGACTTAATTTAGGTAACTGGGGTTTTTGCACTCAAGCCAATGACCGTTGTGATCAAGAGAATGGATTGAATGCTAGACCAAAAATTTATTGTTCATCTTTTTCTCAAGCAGAAAATACTAAGTACTGGAGAACTAGACTGCAGGATAGTTCTACTTATGTTTTACCGACAATTAATTCTACGATGACGGTAAGTTTGGGTCGTGGTGGAGCAGGGATAGAAAACGACAAGGATGGTTTAACAATAGTCACAGTGAATGATTTGAAAAGAAATAATTCTTATGGAGTAGATACATCAAGTCTTAGCGGAGAAAAGGTTGTAACTTATAATAGTAGTGGTTTATCTTTTTTCCCATTTTATTCTAACATACAATATAGTAGTGCAAGTAATTTGTGTTATGATAACAGAAGATTTTCTCAACCCCAAGTTGATACTAGCCCACCTTGTCAGGGAAGTGCCACGGATATGCATTTTGGTAGTAGGTGTTATGGTCGTACGAATGGTGGTTGTGATGGTCACTTGATGAACGAAAGCTGTAAGAGAGCTGAGATATACGGCGCAAACACGACAAGGTATGATACATGTAATAAAATGAATGTAGGTATTTCTGCAGGCGACTGGGGGGCAACAGAAGAGCTCAACTCTCAGGGGGTTGGTAGTGGTAAGTTTACGTATGAAGCCTTTGCTGATTATCCTGTAGTTAGTCCAGAAGGCAAATGCGGATTTTACACCAGACAATTTGATAAAGCCGCTATAGACAACGCTCAAGCTAAAGAATTTGTTAAAAGACTTTTTGTAAAAGGCACGTATTCTACGTGGTCTAGTAGTGGTTGGTCTAATGGTGGTGGCTGGGATGCTGTTAATGATCCAATACCACTCCGCATGCCTCGTTGTTCTAATGATAAACGCCCATTTTATGATACGTCTACTAAAAAATGCATAGCCTCTGACGGCAGATGTAATAATGACAACACCCGTTTTTGTTCAGTGGCTAGCGATTGTCTAAATGGAGCTGCTTGTAATGGTGCTACTAGCGGAGATTGTCTTACTGGTACTCATCTAACAAATAAGTATAATGATTATTGTTATGTTCAGCCTCAGGTTTTTAATCTTAAGGCTAGTAGACCTGGAGGCGATGAGGTAAGCGGTAAATGCTCTAATGGTGATAATTGCTCAAGGGATGCTGACTGTCCTGGAGGAACCAGAGGGGGAGCTTGCGCTACTAGAGAATTAAGAATAAATTCAGGAGAGTTTGTAACGCTTAAATTTAATTCTAAGATTGATCCTGATCAATTACCACTAGCTGAATATGAGATTAATTGGGATGGTAATGGTTTTGTGTCAGTTCCGGTTTCTGTTACTATTTATGATCGACCAAACCCTAATAATACTCATCAAATTGCCAAATCTCTTAGTTATGATGATTTTAATAATGCTAGTCTTGGTACTATTTGTGGTCCAAATCAAGGCGGTGCTTGTCCTGGAATAGGAGAAAAATGTTGCGTCTTAAAACCAAAGATAAAAATTACTGATAATTGGGGCTTTTGGGATGAAATTAATGAAAACCCAATAACCATAGTTATTCTAAAGTAGAGGTTTTTGGACTAACTTGACTTTTTAAAGTAGTTATGGTATATATAAATATAATTTTCAAAGGAAAGTAAATTAAAAATATTATATTATAAGGAGAATAAAAATTGAAAAAATTACTTATTTTATTGGTTTTGAGCTTAATTGCTTTACCAATCAAGGCTCAGTGGATATTGATGCCCACGCCTAATCAAGAAATTCTAAAAGATATTGTTTTCTTGAATGAAAATACGGGAATAGTTGTTGGCTTTAGTGGAGTTATTTTAAAAACTACTAATGCTGGCAGTACCTGGGTTACCAAGAATACTCTACCTTCATCAATTTTAGGAAGTGTTTGCTACCTTGGCAATCAAACATTAATAGCGGTTGGAGTTTCTGGGAAAATACTCAGAAGCACTGATCTGGGTGAAACCTGGCTTAACATAACGAGTCCTGTTAGTACACATCTTCTTTGTCTTAATTTTATTAATGATTTAACAGGCTATGCTTGTGGTGCTGATGTGACCATCATTAAGACTACTGATGCTGGGCTAACTTGGCAAATAAAAAACAACTCTCCGGGTAGTGGTACTTATCTTAGTTGTCATTTTTTTAACGAGTTAACTGGACTAGTAGCTCGGTCTTCTCCAGACATTATTGCAAGGACAACTAATGGTGGCCTAAATTGGACAACAGTTTTAAGTACTAGCCCATCCACTGGCACGGCTTTTGCATTTGCTAATGCGACTACCGGAGTTGTGATGACTGATGGCGGATCAATTTATAAAACCACTAATGCTGGAATTAATTGGGCAATAACTCAAGTCGGAACATCTAGCTATGGACTTTATGCAGGGTGCTTTATAAATGACAATATAGGTTATGTGGTTGGAAAAAAATCTGGACTACCAACAGGTGGTGTCATAATTAAAACCGGTAATCGTGGCGACAATTGGACAACTGAAGCTACTTTTAATGACGAGTTATGGGGCTTTGCTTGCAATAGTGCGTACTTATATGCAGTTGGTCAAAATGGTTCTATTTATAGAACCGTTAACCCAGTCGGAATAATTCCGATTGGCACAACCGTCCCTAGTGAATATGTACTTTCGCAAAACTATCCCAATCCCTTTAACCCAACAACAAACATTGAATTTTTAATTCCGAAAAATGGAGTTGTAAAATTGCAAGTGTTTGACATGATGGGTAGAGAAGTCTCAACTTTAGTTGACCAAAATTTAGTTGCTGGTAAATATAAAGTTGATTTTAACGGCTCGAATCTTTCAAGTGGAACTTATTTTTATAAGTTAACTGCGGAAGGATATAGAGAAGTTAAAAAAATGGTTCTTATGAAATAAAGAGTTATAAAGATTAACCCCTCTCACGAAAGTGATGAGGGGTTTTTTCTTTGCCTCACCCCCGCCTGCCTAGCGGCAGGCTGCCCCTCTCCATCCCGCCTAGGCGGGATGGAGAGGGGAGACGGTTATTCACTTGAACTCTGTGTCATCCTGAACTTGTTTCAGGATCTATGATATCGTATAAAGGTTAAATTGCTATAAAATTATAATCAGTCGTTTGCGGAGAAATTTACTTAACTAGATTCTTAGTGTTTAATCGTCATAATGGATCCTGAAACAAGTTCAGGATGACACATGAATAAAAATATTTTCTTTAGTCATCCCTCTCTGTGCTATTAGAGTGGGGAGGGGCCGGGGGTAGGGTGAGTTTTTAATGGTTAAAATAATACCATTTTCGAAGCTTGTTACCCTTAAAATTTTTTGCTATATTTATAGTCTTCCCCTCTAACTTATTAAACCCGCTTAGGCGGTAATAATTTAGAGATTTTATGATTAACGAACCAACTAATATGGAGATTCTTGAAGCGCTTAATATCTTTTCTTCCAAGATGGATAAAAGAATTAACGACCTTGAAGATAATCTTGAAAAAAAGATTGATGATCTTAGATTTGAACTAAGTCAAAGATTAGATGATCATGAAGTATGGCTTAAGAGTCTTGAAAAAAACATGGTTAATAAAAATGAGTTTAATGGTTTGGTTAATTCTTTCAATGGCTTGGCTAATTCTTTCAATTCCTTGGCTAATTGTTTCAATGGCCTGACTAATTGTTTAAAAGACAAAGAGCTTATATCTAATCGTGAAACAGCTAAATTTTTATACCCTAAAATTGTTAATTAAAGTTTGGACAAATTTTTATTTTATTAAACCCTTCTTGCCTGCAAACGTAGTGAGGGTTTTTTTAAAACACCAACCCTAACCCCACGACCTTCGCTAAAGGTTCAGTGTGTAGTTCGTCCCTTCCCCTTTTTCCCGCCGAATCGGCGGGAAAAAGGGGAAGGGTGTCCCGACACCGCCTTGGCGGGATCGGGGCGGGATGGCGCAAATTAACAGTATTTCGCAGCTTGTTGATCTTAAAATTTTTAGTATTAGTAATTGCTTGACAGATTCATAGCTTTTAACTAAGATTGGTAAAATGGTCTTTAAAAATTAATATCAAATCAAACAAAAATATAATGAAAATCAATTGTTTAAACGGAAAAAGACTTTTTAATTCTTTGGATAAAACAGGGAATAAAAAAGCAGATAGTCTGCATAAAATTTTCAAGGAGTTCGGAATAGATTTTTCTACCGGCGTTCCTTGTGGAGTTTTGAGACATATTATCAGTAACTTAAAAAGCGATCCCACTGTATTACATTTATCTGCTAATAGAGAATCAGAGGCTATTGGTCTTGCGGCTGGAGCATATTTTTCCGGAAAAAAACCATTAGTGTATATGCAAAATTCAGGTTTATTTGCTGCCTCTAATGATATTGCTTCTTTGTTGATACCTTATACAATTCCTGTTTTTCTTGTTGTTACTTATCGTGGACATAAAGAAGATGATGCAGCGCAACACATTGTTACAGGTAGAGCTACGGAGAATTTACTAAAATCTTTCAAGCTCAATTTTTCGGTTTATGAAAATCAAAATTTAAAAGAATTAGTTAATGGTTTATTTGTTAAAATGAAAAAAAATAATTTGCCAACTATTCTTTTATTAAAGAGAGGATGGAACCTGTGAAAAGGAAAGATGCAATAAAATCAATTTTTGAGGTGGTGTTGCCTAATGATGTTACAGCTTCTACCACGGGTCTTATTTCTAGAGAGATTTTTACTAAATATGATTCAGCTAGAAATATTTATGTTCCGGGGTCTATGGGGTTAGTTTCATCGATTGCCCTAGCTATTGCTATTTGTCATCCAGAAAAAAGAGTAATTGCCATTGATGGTGATGCTAGTTTACTTATGAATCTTGGTACTATAGTTACGGTCAGCGCTTATCAGCCAAAGAACTTTTTACATATAGTTTTAGACAATAATGCTTATGGATCGTGCAGTGAGGAAAAATCTTTGTCATCATTTGCTAAATTTGATAAGATTACAAAGGATGTTGGCTATAAGTACGTTAGAATAGTTGACTCTGTAGTGGAGCTAAAAAACGCTATCTTAAATTCATTTTCAGGGCCAAGCTTTATTTTAGCAAAGATTAGTTTGGGAGGTAAAAGAGATTTTTCACGACCAACTAAATTACCTGAGATAAAATATCGGTTTATGAATTTTTTAAAAGAACAAGACAAAATAAAGGACAAATAATATGTTATTTAAAGGAGAAAAAATGTTCGATGCTTCTTTTGATGTTTTTGCCGATAACTATAATTATGTTCGTCCTGGTTATCCGGAAAAAATGTACAAAGATATTAAAGAAATATGCACCGTTTCCAATAAATCTATTTTATTGGAAATAGGCGCCGGTAGTGGCATTGCTACGATAGAATTGGCTAAATTAGGTTGTAAGGTTATTGGCATTGAACCAGGAGCAAATTTGGCAGAGATTGCCAAAAAGCAAACAACTCAATTTAGTAATGTTGAAATTCGAGAGAAGACCTTTGAAGAACTCGAAGCTAGTGATAAATCTTTCGATATCGTTTTAGCTCTAACTTCTTTTCATTGGATAAGTGAATTCATGAAATATCAAAAGGTTCACAGTGTCTTAAAAGACGACGGAAGCTTTGGCCTGGTTTGGAATAGTTTTTTTCAATCAGACTCTAAGGCGACACAAGAAATTAATCAACTATATCAAGAGTTATTGCCAGATGTTTACCCAAAAACAGATGAAAATGTTAATGTTTCCGTGTTGAATAAATTAGCTACTCGCGAAAAAGAAATCAATGAAAGTGATTTATTTTATATTCACTTTTTAAGGAAATATGTCAGTGTCTGGAACTATGATGTCGACACTTATCCTAAGTTATTAAATACTTTCCCCAAAATAATCAAAGTAGAAGAAAACCGACGTAAGGAGTTTCTTTACAGGGTTGGAGAAATTGTTAAGCAATATGGAAAAATATCAATTCCAGTATTAACGACTTTAATAATCTGTAGAAAAAAAGACTCTTTTATCGACTCTATTGGTAAATGTTAAGCAAAGGAGTCTGTCATGATAAATTTAGAGAAGATCAAAAATCTTGCTCAAAGTTTCAATTTGCCTATTGAAGACGTTTTATTTGTAGCTCTTAATATATTTGGAGCCAATTTTGAATGTGACTTTAATAGGATGAGAATGGGTTTACATGTCACTAATGAAGAAATTTTTAGCTATGCTAAACAATTAGGCGTGAGAGATTTTTATTTTGCACTTCCTATTAATGCAAAAAGCCCATTTTCAGTTAAAAACGACCGCCTAATGTTAAACGGTAGAATATTAGGTAAAGCCGTTAATCCGTCAGAGGACTTCTGTGATTCTAATTATCCCAGAAGAGGGGGGACGGTTTTAAACTTTAACCCTAACTCAAGAACCTCTTGCCATGGATGTAAATTCTGTTATACCGGGTATCAAGTTGCTAGAGATAAAACAGTCATTACCGAAGAAAAAGATCTAAGTGCTTTTTTTCAGGAATGGATGTGTGACAATGATTTGCCTGATTTGTCTCAATTAATTCAATTAGCCGTGGTTACCGGTTGTTATAATTCTAATAATGATCTCTATGATTTTTTGTTAATGTTAAAAAAGGTGTTAACTAAATACAAATTTAATGGAGAAATTTTTTACATAGGATCACAAATTACCGATTCAGAAATATTAAAGAAGTTAGTTGACATACAACCATTCGGCTATTGTGCCTCACTTGAGTGTTTTGAGGGTCGCAAAGCCTTATTAAGAGATAAAAAAAATGAGCTAAGTATTGAAAAGGCGTTTGAATTAATGGCGGTTGCTAAGAGCTTTGGTCACCGTGTTAATTTTTCTTATGTTCTAGGATTAGAGACATTGCAGTTAGTTAAAAAATATTTTTCTTTATCAAAAGAATATATTAATAGCTTCCCAATAGTAAACACTATACAAATTCACAAATACCATAGTCGTAATCTCTTAACTCCAGAGGCGCATAAAATAGAATATTTTTTTAAAGCTAGAAAAATAATAGAGGAAATATTCTTAGATACAGACATGAAGCCTAGGGTTTGGGAGAACTATAGAAGTTTGTGGTTTTTGAAATTTAGAAATGAAGTTTTAAGAGGCATTAGGACGCCTTGAGTTGTACGTTCTTTAAAGCATAAACCCCTTATTGTAAAAGCAATAAGGGGTTTATTCTTTTTTACAAAATTACCCCTAACCCGTCCTTCCCCCATCCTGTAAAAGCTAAAGCTTTACGGGATGGGGGAAGGTGACTTCATCCCGCGTGAGCGGGATGAAGGCGGAAAGGGGCATTCAAAAATCAACTTAATTTTATCCTTTTTCATCTTTTGGTTTTTTTGTCAAATTTTGTTATAATAAGAGGTGCTAAGACAAAAAATATTTTGGCTTTTGGTATTATATTATGGTATACTATAGCTATATTATAGCCATAGATTATGACCTTTGCTCCAATAACTAATCAGCTTGAAAATGATAGGCTAAATAAACAGCCAGTTTTAAAAACACCACAAGAACAAGCCGCGGCAGATGATAAAATGAGGCAAGAAAAGATGAGTGAATTTAACGAAAATCAGGCTAATCAAACTAATCAGTGGTCAGGATCAAGCGGTTATGAGAATATAGCGCAAACTAGAAATGCTAATCAGGCAGAAGCCATGGCCGCAAGTCAAGGAACATCTATCGGCGGAATTTTAAGAAATATCAGAAATGTACCAAGTAAGTTAAAAGAAGAAAAAAAAACCTCGGGTGGCTTTGGTGGCGTGTTAGGTTTTAAAGATGGTTTGATGTCTACTATTAATCCAGTAGGCGGTAAGGGAAAATTTGGTGGAAGCGTTGGTTCAATGGGGAATCTGATGGGTGATCTTTATAAAAAATCTAAGGAAGTTAAGGAAAAAGGTGCTCTTAGTGCAATAAAGAGTTCGATCGGTGATGCTTATAGGAATGGAAGAAAAGCTAAGAAAAAAGGCGCTCTTGGTAAAGTAAAAGATGAAGGCTTAGCAGCTATGAAAAATGCTATTAGCATGGTGACTAGCGAAGCCTTAAAACAGTCTTGGTTAAATCTGATTGACAGCTTTGGTTTAACGCTCATTTATATTTATTTTCATGTTTTCTGTCGTTTTGTGTTTGGTCCAGAAGTATTTTGTAAATTAGGTCATGAATGGTTGGGTGGTAAAAGTGGTGGTGGAGCTTCTGGAGTAGCTTCTAAAGGTGCTTCGGCTGCTAAGGGTGCTGGTAAAAGTTCTTCTGGTCTTAGTGAAACTGCGAGCTCTTTTTTTGGTTTGCCTTTTGCAGCGATCGGGATTGTTGAGGCAGCTTTATTAGCCTTAATCACCGTCTTGATTGTTGTTTGTTTATTTATTGCTTTAACGCCTTTGATGATCGTGGCTATGATGTTTAATGGTGAATTATCGATTTGGGATAGTTTTGGTGTATTATGGAAAGCAGTTAAGGCTTTATTGTAAAATATATTTTTTAGATTATTATTTATGAAGTTGAGGCTTATTAATTTGTTAGCCAAGCGTAAATTATTGTTTACTTTGTTGCCTATTTTATTGTTGGTAGCCACTTTTCTTTTTTGGCCACACACCACCTACGCTATTGTGGGTGACATTGTTATTGAGATTGTTGGTAATGTAGCAAGTGCTTGGATTTGGGTTTTAGGCAAGCTGGTGGTGCAGATAATTCGCTTAGTTATTTGGGTGGCGGGATATAATGATTTTATTAATTCTGATGCAGTGAGTAATGGTTGGACTATTTTACGTGATCTTTGTAACATGTTTTTTATTTTAATTTTATTAGTAATTGCTTTTGCTACAACTTTAAATCGCGAGAGTTATGCTATGAAGGCTTTATTGCCTAAATTTATTTTAGCAGCGATTCTAATTAACTTTTCTAAACTTATTTGTGGCGTGATTATTGATTTTGCTCAGGTTATCATGCTTACTTTTGTTAATGGTTTTCGTGATATTGGTGGAGGCAACTTTGCTGATATGTTAGGAATAACTGGTTTAATGGATATAAGTGAAGATTGTGGCGAAGGCGTAAGTACAATGTCAGTTGTAGGTAGTTTTATTTTAGCTGTTTTGTACTTAGTTATAGCTGGCGTGGTGATAACGGTGATTTTGTTTATTTTGGTAATGAGAGTAATCATGATCTGGATTTACGTCGTATTGTCGCCTTTGGCCTGGCTATTATCTGTTTTACCAGCCACACAAAAATATGCAAGTCAATGGTGGAAACAATTTGCTGAGACCGTGGCTTCGGGTCCGATTTTAGCTTTCTTTATTTGGTTATCTTTCGTTTCCGTAGCAGTCAGTCCTGATGGTAAAAGTATTTTAGGAGAAGAGAAATCAAATTATACTGATAATGAAAAAAAATTTGGTGAGTCGTTTAAAGACAAAGCTACTTGTGTTGGCTTATCTACTGCTGGCACACCAGACGGAATGTTAAAATTTGTGATTTCAATTGGTATGTTGATGGCTGGTTTGATTATTACTAAACAACTTGGTGGAGCGATTGGAGGTATTGCTGGTGGTGGTTTGTCTAAGATTCAAAATGCGGCTAAAGGAGCAGCTAATAGGTTACATCGACCAGTTACAGATAGGGTTAAAGCTTTCCAGAATAAACGTGAAGGTGCTAGAAAAGAAAGGATTGAAGCGTTTGGAAACAAAGCTTATGGTAGTTATCTTGATAAGAAAGATAGAGTTAAAGCTACTGTTAAAAGTACTTTAGCCGGAGGTGGAGCTGTTCTTCAGCAAGGTATTAATAAAATGGCTGGTTCAAAATCTGAAGCTGTTAGAAATGTCGCGGGAATACTCAATGGTCCTAAGGACATTATTAATGCATATAGACAATATAAAGCTAAAAAAACTGCAAGAAAAGTTGAAGAATCATTAGAAAAAGAGCGCAGGCACGCAGCTTATGCTGATCCAGGGCAGATTTATAAGGATGTAAATGGTAAAGAATACGAGTATCATAAACAAACTGATACTTATAGGCATTATAATAGAGATGAAAGAGGGGTTCCTATTGTTGGTCCAGACGGTAAAGCTTATGATGTTGCTAAAAAAGCAGATGGTGGTAATGTACAAAAAATGTCAGATATGGAGTTTGCTTCTTACGGAGCTTGGAATGAAGCAATGAAAAAGAGTAAAGCTTATAATAATCCTGAACAAGAAAAGCGGACTGAAAACGCAAAGAAAGAAATGTTAGATGCCGGCTTTTCAAATACTCAGCTATTACTTACTCTGAAAAATAATAGCTTATCGTCAGAAAGACGTATGGCAGCCGCACTAGCTTTAGCTGTAAAACAAGGTTTTAAATCTAGATCAGATGTTAAGGAGGCTTCGGATATATTTGCCGGCACTCACAATAAAGGATTGCAGAAACAATTCAATGATGAGGTTGATAAAAAACAAGCTTATCTTAATTACGATCTAACCACTGAAGCTGGGAAAAATCAGTTTATTAAACGACATGAAGATGGTAAATTTGACGTTATGGAGCATCAAGCATATAAAGGCGAAGATGGAGCTAATGTTCTTAAGGTTCTAAAAGAGTCTATGACTGATAAAGAATTTGCAAGTCATATAGCAAAAATCAACAATACTAGCGCTAAGCATTCCGCTTCTATTGAGTCTGGCTATGAAACTCGCTTTACAAGAGAAAAAGTTGATGCTGTGGATGAAAATGGATCCCTTACTCCAGAGCGTCTCGCCGCTGTTTTGGCAACCGGTAAATTAAATTTTGCTTGGGCTGGTCGTGACGAAGGAGAAAAGAAGAGTATAATGACAGCCGCCATTAGGGCAATGAATAATAGAGAAATTGGAGATTTAAAGAAGGAATCGTTTAATTATCAAAATAGTGATGGGACTATTAATGAGGATCTCAAGCAAACGATAATGCAGGCATTTCATGATGCTGGTCGTAACTTAAGAGACATTAAGTCCATAACTGAAGGCAATGGAAATGCTGGACTAATAGCAGCTTTTAAAGAGATATTCAAGCCAGTGTTGCAACGCTATAGCGATGCAATTGAAGAAAAAAAAGCTGGTGGAACTAATGCCAAGATAATAAAATAAGTTAATCTATGGAAAATAATACAGTAAATCAGAACAATGCTTTGCCGAAAAATATTGAAGATATTTTATATTCAGAATATCAACATATTTTATTGTATAAAATTCATCGTCTCTATAAATTACTTGATACCGATGTTCCAGTAATGGAAGAAGCTGTTAGGTCTGTTTATTATGGCGAATTAAGCTTAACTGATTTAAATAAATTTTTATCAGAAAGAATAAAAAAACTTAATATTGATGTTAATGCTTTAGCAAGAGATATAGTTGGAATGCGTCTTTTAATTGCAACTGATTATTTCTTAGAGCATGGTCAAGATGTAAAAAAATATTTAGAATCTAATGGTGGAATTTCAGAAAAATATCTTAAGAATCTAGAGACTTTTAAAAAAGCTTTAGCTGAAGAGGCTAATGGCACTTATGATCATAGTGCTTATCTTTATGATGATGAAGCAGAAAAACCAAAAATTATTTTAGCTGATGATGAAAATGAAGCTGATGGATCTAGTATAAATGAAGAGGATTTAACAGATGAAGAAAGGGTGCTGCGTTTAAAAGTATTTTTTGGAAATGGGATAGGCTATATTTTAGGTCTACAGGGCAATGAGGCAAGGGATTTGCTAGAAGATATTAATGATGAATTAATTTTATATTTAGTAGATTCTCCGGCCTTGAAAGATGAATTAACCAAGATTCTAACAACCAATCAAGCAAACATTGGTCAAGAGAATATTATTATTGATGATAAGCAAGCTCCGCCCACGAGCGAAAATTGGTTAAAAGATTTTTATCATGTGGTTGGTTCCGGTGTGTTTGATAGTTTAAGTATTGCTAAATATATTATTAACTCAGCTAATGCTAAGAAGCTAGCTGAAAAAGATAAGGCTAAACTAAGAAGATTTTTAACGCTTTATCATAATATTAAGTATTTCCCAACTCCGTTTGCAGCGATTCCTATTGAAAAATGGGAAATTATCCCTGGCTCTCGTTACGTGGTTGATTTAGAATCGCGTTCAATTCCTAAATCGCTAGATCAGCCAAGATTAGAGCCGAAGACTAGCAGGGCCAGCTCAACAGCTCCTGTTATTACCAAGGAGCAGCTTAGATCCACCACACCAGTAAATCCAGTTAGTAAAGAGGCGGTAATTAAGCCAGTTGCTCCAACGCCTATTATCAAAGAAGAACCAACCATCGCGCCTCCACCAGCCAAAGAAGAAGTGGTTAAGCCCGTGACTGAGACTGCTGCAAGGCCAGCTGACTCTATGGTCAGTGATAGTTTAGAAATAACTGAGCTGAAAAATATGTTATTACAATATCCAGCAGGTAGCTTGGAAAGAGCAGCCGTAGAGGAGGAGATTAAGAAGCTTCAAAACAGCTAAATAGTTAGATGCTCAAACTTTTTAGCCAAGATCATAACCATATAAGCATATAAACATTTTTCTACAGTAACATTTATTATAAATTCACCATGCTATCCTATTTACAAAAATTTAATGAATTACCAAAAGAAATAAAAGACATTATTAGCTCGGCGCCGATAGCGTCTCGTATTGTTGAAATTGGTGAACAATATAATCTTGATTTAGCTACGACAGTGATAAAAATCATGGTCAAAGAAATACCTTTAGTTGGTCTAAGCGCTTATTTTGTTAATCAACATAATTTAAGCCTAGACAAAGCTCGCTTATTAGAAAGAGATTTAAGAAAATATGTTTTTAACAATGTAATTGATTATTTATTGGGTCCTAATACTGGCCCAAAGTTGGTTTTTTCCGAAGAGGACGAAAAAGAAGTTAAACAGCAGGCTCAGCCAGTCCAAACAGTTGATTTTGACAAAGCGATTGATGAGGCTGTAGTCAGAGTATTTGAAAAAGCCAGAATTAAATTAGTTGACCCTTTAACTAATATTAAGTTTCGTCAGGTGATGAAAACTTATTTACGTTTAACGCGCGACAGAATCACTACCATGGAAGCCTTAACTAAGGCTAGTGAATTAGGCGGCATTGCTCTAAGTCGCGATGGAGCTGAGCGCGCTTTAGCCTGGGCTGATATTGAAATTAATGAATTAAAAAAAATTAATTTACCACCACAAGCTAAAATTGCTGTGCCTGAGGATAAGGCTAGACCAGTAACTACAGCCGACATTACTCAGCCATTATCGCGCGTGACTCAAGAAGTAGAGTATGACTTAGCGTCTAGTTTACGCGCTAGCGGTAAACTTAAACCAGAGACTAAAAAAATTATTGAAGCTGATCATGAATTAGCTCCGCCTGTTCCAGCTATTATTAAAGATGTTCCACCAGCGCCTAAAGCCACAGCTAAAACTATTTCCATCACTACCCCAGCGACGCCCGAGGCTAAAAAAATTATTAAGCAAGCTTTAACCACTGATCAACCTTTAGCTAAACCAGATTTGCGTCGTTTAGCTAGTGAAACTAAAGCTAGTGAGCCGATTGTTAATCTTAAAATGTCGTCTTCAGGTAAAATTAAAATGGACGATATACATTTTACGCCTAAAGTCTTAAGTCCGGTTGATGAGTTGCGTTATATGACTTTAAAGAATTTTCGCCGTCTTAACTCTGATCCAATTAAAGCGACTGAGAGTATTAAGGAAAAGCTAGAATATTTGGGTCGCTCTGACTATGCCAAAAAGATACAGGGGATTGTAGCCTGGCAAGAAAGTCCGCTTAATAAATTATATTTATCAATTTGTCGACGAGCCTTAAATGAAGGTCGGCCAGTGACAGATGTTTTGCAAACAGAATTGACTAATGAACCTAACTCATTAAAGCCAGCTGAACTATCAGCGATTATTGCTTTAAATCATGTTTTGAAATTTTAATCCCGTCCTGCGACGGGACAAGCCTATGATGCAATTTACAGTTCCACAATTTATTGAAGTCGAAGATAAAATTATCGGACCAATCACTGTCCGTCAATTTATTATTATGTTAGTGACTGCGCTCTTAATCGCCTTAGGCTATAAGATTTTTGATTTTAGCTTATTTGTGGCCTCGGCTCTGTTCTTCTTTACTGTTGGGACAACTTTTGCTTTTGTTAAAATTAATGGCGCGCCTTTTCACTTTTTTGTGCTTAATTTGATTGAAACTCTTAAAAAACCTCGTTTACGAATTTGGTATAAAGATGATACACTAAGAGTAGGGGTAGAGTTTGATACTCTGCCGGCTTCTAGTCCAGCTGTGATAGCTAATCGCAAATATTCGCAGAGCCGTCTTAATGAATTATCTTTAATTGTTGATACCCAAGGTTCTTATCAAGGTGAAGATTCTAATGATGTTGTGCTCGAACTTCATAAAGATATTCCAGCTGATTTTTCTTAATTTTTTATGGCTAATCCTAAAACTCAAGCTCATCCTTCAACTTTAAAATATCTTGACATTGCTGGTATTCGTCAAGATACTATTATCATGAAAGACGGTAATCTACGGTCGATTATTATGGTATCTAGCATTAACTTTGCTTTAAAAAATGAAGATGAACAAAATGCTATTATTTCAGCTTATATTAGTTTTTTAAACAATATCAGTTTCCCGATTCAAATTGTTATTCAATCACGTGAACTTAATATTGAAGGTTATTTAAACCAATTAAAGCAAAAAGAAAAAGAACAGACTAACGAACTTTTGAAAATGCAAATTACTGAATATGTTAGTTATATTAAAGAGTTAATTTCTTTAAGTAAGATCATGAATAAGCGTTTTTATGTAGTCGTACCGTATAATCCTTTGTCTGATAAAAAGAAAGGTTTTTATTCTCGTTTAACTGAAACTTTTAGTCCAGGAGCTTTAATTAAAATGAGAGAAGATAAATTTTTACGTTTGCGCAAAGAATTAAGTCGCCGAGTTGACACTGTCATCGGTGGTTTAAGCTCGATAGGACTTAATACGATTGAATTAGATACGCAAAGTTTAATTGAGTTATTCTATAATACTTATAATCCTGTGACGGCAGCGCGCGAACATTTAGTTGAAGTTGAGAAAATACGTCTAGAAGACAATAATTAATATGTCTAAATTATTTGATTTATTTGCTACTAAGAAAAATTCAGCTACGGCGCCTAACGTAGAGGATGAATTAGAATTGACTGATCAAACCGGTAAACAAACCGTGTCTGGTTTAGAGCAAATAGAAAAATTTGAAAGCGAAGCTCAGGTGGCGGAAGAGCTCGTCAGCGAAGAAAAAACTTTCCGTCGTGGATTGTTATCGATTAATGAGTTGATTGCGCCTGAGAGCATGGAAATATTACCGCATCATCTTAGATTGGGTAATAAATTTTTACGTACAATTTTTGTCGTATCTTATCCTCGTTATATTAGCGTTGGTTGGTTTGCGCCATTAATTAACTTAAACTCTACTTTTGACATTGCGATGTATTTTTATCCAGTCAAGAGCGCTATTATTTTAAAACAATTAAGGAAAAAGGTGGGTAATCTAGAAGCCCAAATTGTCTCTGACTCAGAAAAGGGAGCGCCGCGTGATCCTTTGCGCGAAACAGCTTTGCGTGATATTGAAGCTCTGCGTGACTCTTTAACTCAAGGCACAGAAAAATTCTTTCAATTTGCTTTATATGTGACGATTTATACTGATACTTTAGAAGAGCTTGATCGTTTATCAGACACCATTGAAGATATGTTTGGCTCTCGCTTAGTTTATTCTAAACGAGTTTATTATCAAGCTGAGCAAGGTTTTAACTCTACTTTGCCTTTGAATAATGATGAATTATATATTGCTTTTAACATGAATTCATCTCCCGTGGCTTCGTCTTTTCCGTTTGTGTCTAGTGAATTAACTTCTGATAATGGAATTTTATATGGCATTAACCGCCATAATAATAGTTTGATTTTATTTGATCGTTTTAGTTTGCAAAATGCTAATAGTGTCGTCTTCGCAACTTCTGGTGCTGGTAAAAGTTATGCTATTAAACTAGAAATTTTACGTAGCTTAATGATGGGCACGGAAGTGATTGTGATTGACCCAGAGTATGAATATAAACATTTAGCTGAAGCGGTTGGTGGAACTTATATTAGTATTTCGCTAGCTAGTCAAAGTAAAATTAATCCTTTTGATTTACCAAAAGCCATTGGTGACCAAACTAAAATTGAAGATATTATCCGTAGCGCGGTTATTACTTTGAAAGGTTTGGTTAAATTAATGATTGGTCAGCTAACTTATGAAGAGGATTCGGTGGTTGATCGTGCTTTACTCGAAACTTATGCTAGAAAAGATATTACGCCGGATGCTGATTTAGCTAAAGTAGAGCCACCAATTATGCAAGATTTTCAAGAAATTCTTGATGGTATGGAGGGTGGTTCGGTTTTGTCACAGCGTCTTAAAAAATATACCGAAGGAACTTTTGCTGGTTTGTTTAATAGTCCGACTAATGTTGAAATGGATAACCAATTGGTTTGTTTTTCGGTTCGTGATTTAGAAGATGAGTTAAGGCCGATGGCGATTTATACTATTATTAATTATATTTGGAATGATGTTCGCTCGCAGGTGCGTAAGCGTATTTTAGTGATTGATGAAGCTTGGTGGATGATGCAACAGGAAGATAGTGCTAAATTTATTTATGCTTTAGTAAAGCGTTGTCGTAAATATTATTTAGGTGTGACTACAATTACCCAAGATGTTAATGACTTTTTGCGCTCGCCTTATGGTCAAGCCATTGTAACTAACTCATCTTTACAGATTTTATTAAAGCAATCTCCGGCGGCCATTGATTTAATTCAAAAAACTTTCATTTTAACCGAAAGTGAAAAATATTTATTATTAGAGTGTGGCGTTGGTGAAGGTATTTTCTTTGCTGGCAATAAGCACGCGGCGATCAAAGTTGTAGCTTCTTACGTCGAAGATCAGTTGATCACTTCTGACCCGCGTCAATTAATTGAAATTGAAGAAGAAAAAAAGCGCTTGGCGGATGAAATGTCTAATGCTCAACCAGCTTAATTGCTAATTATTAAGTTTTAACGAAAGCGTGAATAATTAAAATTTAACCATTTACCCCTATGAACAAAAAAGCTTTAGCCTTAATTATTACTGGTCTGGTTATCTTAGTGGCTATTATTTACTTTATTTTTATCTATGATTTTTCTAAGACCGACGAACAACCGCTAGAGACAACTTCTACCGAGCAATCAGCTCCAGCTGAAAAAGTAGTGACAAAAAGTTCACCAGTGACGCAAACGACTGAAAATCGTAGTGCAGCTGATCAAAGCCGTGATAATGCTACGCAATTAGCTATTTTCTTTACTGAACGTTATGGTAGTTCTTCAAGTCAAGCTGATTTTAGTAATTTAGTGGATGCTCAGGTTTTTATGACCGAAGCTTTTCGTAACAAAACCAACGCTTGGTTAGTGGCTGAAAGAAATAAAGCTCAAGCGCAAACTTATCAATCAATTATTACTAAAGCCGTGGTGGTTGATTTTGTGACTTTTAATGAAGCAACTGGCATTGCCGAGGGTTCGGTCCAGACGAAAAGGCTAGAGACTGACATGGATGGTAAGACAAAATCTTATGATCAAACTTTAAATATTAGTCTTAAAAAAGTTGGTGCTGATTGGCAGGTTGATGAAGCTGATTGGAAATGATTCAGATAAAAACCTTGTTATTTTTTGAAATTTAGAATTTAAAATTATTTATGTCAGGAGGGGCAAAAAATATTGTTTATAATATCAAACAATGTTTTTTTGATATTATTTTTCCTAAATATTGTCTATTTTGTGGTCAAGAAGGAACTGATTGGTGTTCTACTTGTCAGGCTAAAGAAATTTTAGCTTGGGATAAGGTTTGTTTTAAGTGCCACCAGACTGACGTAGAGCTAGGTTTATGTGATCAGTGCCGTGAGTTATATTTTTTTGATGGTTTAATATGTGCTGCTAGTTATGAAGATAAAATTATTAGCACCTTAATTCAGACTTACAAATATCGTTTTGTTAAAGACTTAACTTTGCCTCTGGGGAGGCTAATAGCTAAAAATTTAGAAAAAGAATTGCTTAATTCAAAGGCTATTTTTTTCTCATATTTTTTTAAGTCGGTTGTGATGGCCGTACCTTTGAGCAAGCGTCGGCAAAATTGGCGGGGCTTTAATCAAGCTGAGGAAATAGCTAAGGTGGTCGCTAACTATTTTAAGCTTAGCTATGATAATAATTTAAAACGTCTTAAGCATTGCCAGGCTCAGGCTAAATTAACTGAGCAAGAGCGTTTAACTAACATTACGGGAAGCTTTAGCTTTACAGGAACGGCGCCGGAAAAAGTTATTTTAATTGATGATGTTATTACGACTGGTGCCACCGTCAATGAGTGTGCTAAGGTCTTACGCGCGGCCGGGGCTGAAGAGATTTTAGTTTTAGCTTGTGCTAAGGGTTGAGTTAATTGACAGTTTAAGGCTGACGTGGTAATTTGCTTATAAATTGAATAGTTATTTTAAAATAATTAAAAGCCGGGGGGATATTAAATTGGAAAATGTAATTTTAAAAGAGGGTTCACATATTGTTATTGCTCAATATGAACCAAAGATTTTTCCTTTATCTGGTTTTAAAAATTCATTATTGTCAATCACTGGTATTAATAAGCCATTACGTAGAATAAGCAGAATTAAGGAAACAGAGCCATCTAAAGTTGAATCAGCCATTGTTGTTAGCGTGTCTGCTAATAAAAACAAAACCAGCCCTCAACAAATAGTGATTCAGCTGTTAGCTAAAAATAAACCAGTAGGAGACTATATTGATTTAGTCTATGCAGGAGAGGGGAAGTGGCACTATTTATTTCCTGATCCATTGTCCGATGTCCGTTCTTATAATGAACGTCAAGTTTATTGTCGGATAAAATTGACCAAAAAGTAATGTTGTTAAAACTGACTAGTACTCTAGTCAGTTTTTTTATTATAAAAAAACCTGCTCGAGCGACTAGCCCGAGCAGGGGAGAGATTAATTCCTATAGCTTCAGTATTCTTGCTAGCGCCTCAGTCGTAGTTTCATCAGTTCTTTCAATATCTTCTTCTAAATACTTATTAAGATTTTCTTTTAGAAATAGTGGATTGACATCAAGCAAAGGGATTGAAAGATGATGTTTGGTTTTACTTTTAAAAGTAAAATATATTTTTTTAACTCCAGCCGCTGGTTTATAGACAATCGAAAAGCTACTTAATTCATCATAATCATAGAATTTTCTACCAACCATAATGCCTTCATTGGCGATTGTAACCAAAACTCCTTGTGGATTTCTAGCGTCATTAATTATTAAAATTATACCGCTAATTATAAGAATAACTGCAAACATAAAATTGTTTGACATGACAGCGTAAATTAACATGCCAAGTCCAACTAGACCAAGCGCTACATACCAAAGTTTACCACGAATATGTTTTTGGTATTCTGGTATTTCCCAGCTAATTATTTCCATGATGTTATTGTTGTTTTGTTCTAATTCTTCGTTGTCCATAATTGACAGTTGATTATATTTCTTGTATATTTATTTTATCATAAAATAAGCTAGTAGTAAAAGCCATTTAAGGCTTGTTTATTAATTAGGCCTTTTTTGTAAGGAAATTTATTGGTTTTATTGGAAGGGTGCCTGAGTGGTTGAAAGGAACAGTCTTGAAAACTGTCAGTCGTGAAAGCGGCTCGCGAGTTCGAATCTCGCCCCTTCCGCACGAGCAATTTAAAATTGTGTATGGAGAGATGCCTGAGTGGTTGAAAGGGGCACCCTGCTAAGGTGTTAGGCTTTAACGAGCCTCGAGGGTTCGAATCCCTCTCTCTCCGCAACATCGTGCTAGCACGAGGTAGTTTAAAACAGAGCTTTTTGAAGCTCTGTTTTTAGTTGGGAAAACGCTATTTTTCCTTAAAATAAGCTATTTGACAACTTATGTCATTTTTTGACATTTTAATAAAATATGTTAAAATTTAAATAATTAGACATTTGTCGTGGCGAGGCGATTGATTGGTTATATCTAAAATTAACTTATTGATAAATATGAAAAAGGATATTATTAATTATTATTTTAATAAATTTAGATTCTTTCTTCTTCGTTTAGGAGAAATAACTTTATATATTATATTCATTTTCGTTCTTATTTTAATTGTTGTAGATATAATAAAAAGAGGGTTTGTTATATCCCCACTTCATTATATTAATGAATATGTAAGAATAATTTTAGGTTCTTGGCCGGCTAGTGCACTTATTATAGCTTGTTTATTGCTGATTTTACAGAAAGATGCCATAGATGAATTTATCAGAAAACGATTAATATCAATCGGTCCAAATGGAGTTAGTGCTACTTCTACCACAACTGTTGACGCCAGCGTAAATGAGATTGCAACAAAAACCATTAAAGATGTGAAAGAAGCTGTTGTTGAGGAAAATAATAGCCTTCCAGAAGAAAATAAAATAGAAATAGAAGAAAATGTCCAAAAAATAATACCTAATTCAAAAAATCAGGCCTTTGTTGAACGATTTAAAAGAGTAAGATCTATTGAGGAATTAACTCAAGTTTATTTAATGGCTAAATATGGAGAATCTTATAAGCCAAACATTAAATTACTAAAGGATAACAAATCAATTATTTTAGATGGACTTTTGAAAACAAAAAAGGGTAAATTTAATGCAATAGAGATAAGATATATAGGAGAGAATAAACATTCCGAGGCTTTAAAATATATTATCATAAAGCTAAAAAGCAAATTGTGGAGTTTTGGTATTAGAAAATTATCATTAATTGTTGTAGCTAATGAGTTAGTGCCATCTGAAGCTTTGAAAATAAAGGAACAATTATCTGGCTTAGCAGATGTGATGTTTTATAACTTAAATAATGATAAACTCGAAGATGTTTTTCCTGAAGAAAAATTAAATTCAGAAATATAAATTAATTATAGATAAAAAATAAGTGAAGGCAAAACAGAGCTTTTTGAGGCTCTGTTTTTGATTGGGGAAAAGCAAATTTTTCTTTAAAATGCGCTGTTTGACAACTTATGTCATTTTTTGACATTTCTATAAAATATGTTAAAATTTATATAAAGAAAAGATAAACAAATTCTAAACTTTATGAGCGATCGAATAGACAAACTTCTAACCATAGAAGAAGTAGCTGATATTTTAAGGGTAAGCACAAGAACTATTGTTAGATATATAGAATCTGGAAAATTAAAAGCTTCTAAGATAGGTGTTTGGAGAATTAAAGAGTCAGATGTCCACCTATTTTTAGAGGAAACTAGTAATAAAAAATAAAATTAAAATATTATGGCTAATAATTTGAATAATTCTAAAGAACAAGAACGATCAGAACTTCATCGAGCTATTTGGCAAATTGCCAATGACTTACGGGGCAGTGTTGATGGTTGGGATTTTAAGCAATATGTTCTTGGTATGCTTTTTTATCGTTTTATCAGTGAGAACTTAACTAATTATATTAATGCTGATGAACGCCGAACTGGTAAAAAAGATTTTGATTATGCTGTTATCTCTGATAAAGAAGCGGAATTTGGTCGTGCTGATACGGTTAAAGAAAAAGGCTTTTATATTTTACCAAGTGAATTATTTTTGAATGTTTGCAAAAATGCTCGCAATGACTCTAACCTCAATGAAACTTTAGCTGAAGTATTTCGCAATATTGAGAACTCGGCTAAAGGCGCAGATAGTGAAGATGACTTAAAAGGTCTTTTTGATGATATTGATATTAACTCTAAAAAATTAGGTAATACAGTAGAACAAAGAAATCAAAAATTAGCCAAACTTTTAGAATCTATTGGCAATCTTCGTCTTGGTAATTATTCTGATAATACTATTGATGCTTTTGGTGATGCTTATGAGTTTTTAATGACCATGTATGCCTCAAATGCTGGAAAATCTGGCGGAGAATTTTATACTCCGCAAGAAGTCGCTGAACTTTTAGCGGAAATAACTACAGTTGGCAAAAAAGAAGTTAATAAAGTTTATGACCCTTGTTGTGGCTCTGGTTCACTTCTTCTTAAATTTGCCAAAGTCCTTGGAAAAGAAAATGTTAGACTTGGTTTTTACGGGCAAGAAATTAATATCACCACCTTTAATCTTTGTCGCATTAACATGTTTTTACACGATATCAATTATAATCATTTTGATATTGAGTTAGGCGATACCTTAACTGATCCAAAACATTGGGACGATGAGCCATTTGATGCCATAGTTTCTAATCCCCCGTATTCTATTAATTGGGAAGGTGATGCTAATCCACTATTAATTAATGATCCGCGTTTTTCTCCTGCTGGTGTATTAGCCCCAAAGAGCAAGGCAGATTTAGCGTTTACCATGCACATGCTTTCCTGGCTTTCGACTAGCGGAACGGCAGCAATAGTTGAATTTCCAGGCGTTTTATATCGTGGCGGAGCAGAACAAAAAATTCGTAAATATTTAGTTGATAATAATTATATTGATACTGTAATTCAACTACCACCAGATTTATTTTTTGGCGTAACAATTGCTACTTGTATTATTGTTCTTAAAAAAAGTAAGAAAGATAACAAAACGTTGTTTATTGATGCTTCAAAAGAATTTGTTAGGGGCGGAAACAAAAATAAGTTGAGCGAAGAAAACCGCCTTAAAATTTTAAATGCTTTTACGACCAGAAAAGATGCGGAATATTTTGCTAAATTAGTTGATAATAAGGATATAGCTAATAATGATTATAATATTTCAGTTTCCAGCTATGTTGTTGCCGAGGATACAAAAGAAATCGTTAATATAACAGAACTCAATACCGAGATTAGTAGAATTGTTAAGAAACAACAGGAACTTCGTGAGGCAATAAACGATATTGTAAAAAGAATCGAATGAAATAGAAAATAATTAATAAATAGCAATTAAAAAATAGTTATTACCTTATATTAAATTAATGAATGAATTAGGAGAAAAGAAAATTAAATTATTATTGAAGGATTTTTTAACAAATCATAAAGATTATACACATAGCTCGGTATATTTGGATATTTATGACGATTGTGATGAAATTTTTCAGCAAGTTTTTTCATATTTTCACGAAAGAATGAATGGTCTTTTTGAATTTATGAACAAAAAAAGCGTTGTAAATAAGCATTATAATGCGGGGAGCAGTAGAGAATTGATTAATATTATCGATGAGCTCAGGGAAATTAAGAAGGGATTGTTGGGGACAGATTGTGATTTTGAAATAAACAATAACTATATAAAACAAATAAAAATTGTTCAGATCTTTTTAAAAGATTCGGGAGGTAGTCTTATTTCAGATGATTATGAAAAATTTAATACTATAAAATACGAACCTATTTTTAATCTGAAAAACAAAGATTTTCGTTTCACTAACATTGACTCATCTATTATTTCAAAGAGTGGCAATATAACAAAAATAAATAATTATTTATATATAAATCAAACAAGAATTAGTGAGCTTACTGAGATACAGAATGATAATTATGATTTATTAAAACTTATTCAATATTGTAAGGAGATTAATTTAGCTTTTTCTTATGAGATGTATTTGTCAACAGGAATGATACTTCGTGCACTAATTGATCACATCCCTCCAATTTTTTCAAAAAATAGTTTTAAAGAAGTGGCAAATAATTACGGAACTAAATCTTTTAAAGATTCTATGAAAAATTTAGAAAATTCTTCAAGAAAAATTGCAGATTCATTTTTACATACCCCAATCAGAAATAAAGAAAATCTACCAAACAGGACTCAAGTTGATTTTTCAAATGACCTTGATGTTTTATTATGCGAAATATGTAGAGTTTTAAAAAAATAATATGGAGAAAATAAATCAGTCAAAAATTGAAAAACTAATTTCAGAACTATGTCCGAATGGTGTGGAATTTTTAGATATTGAGAGGCTTTGGATTAAGGCGCCAAAATCAAAGCTTGGGGTCGCACAAGTTAAAGAACTTAGTGAGGGCAATATCATTTGTTTCACTTCTGGTAAAAATGTTTTTTATGTCGATGATTATCTTGTTGATGGAGAATATATTTTTATGAATGATGGGGGATCTGCTGATACAAAATATAATAAAGGCAAAGCTTATTATACAGATCATACTTTTACATTTACAGTTAATGAGAACAAATTATTGCCAAAATTTATCTATTATTTTTTAAAAGAAAATGAAATATATATAAATGATATTCTATTTAAGGGAACAGGTTTAAAAAATTTAAATAAAAAAGCATTTGCAAAATTTAAAATCCCTGTCCCACCCCTCGCCATCCAAGAAGAAATTGTTAAAATTCTTGATAATTTTACAGAACTGGAAGCAGAGCTGGAAGCAGAGCTGGAAGCAAGAAAAAAGCAGTATGATTATTATCATAAAGACCTCTTTGATTTCAAAAATGATTTTGAGATAAAAACATTGGGTGATATTTATGATTTTCAGTACGGAGAAGGAAATACAATTCCCACCACGGGAGGAAAATTTCCTGTATATGGGAGCAATGGCATTGTTGGCTTACATGATAAATATAATAGCGAAGACGCACCAGTAATTGGTCATATTGGAGCATATGCTGGAATAGTAAATTGGGCGCAAGGCAAACACTTCGTTACATATAACGGTGTTATTTGTAAAATAAAACCAGATGTAAATCCTAGATTTGCATATCATCTTTTAGTTTTGCAAGACTTTAGATCAAAAGCTAATGCTGGATCACAACCGTTTGTTTCTTACGATATGTTAAAAAAAACAATTGTCAAAATACCTAATATTTCAATGCAAAATAAAATAGCCGACACTTTAGATAAATTTTATTTACTTCTAAACGACATTTCAATTGGTTTACCCGCTGAACTGAAAGCTCGTCGTCAACAATATGAATATTATAGAAATAAACTTATAACTTTTAAAGAATATGTCGGTTAATAATAAATATAATTTAGTTGCGGAGAGTACACAGAGCACAGTTGTGGCTGAATATACGCCAAATGGAAAAAGAATCTCCGATTATCAAAGCGAAGCTGAGTTAGAGAGCGCTTTTATAGAACAGCTCAAAACTCAGGCTTATGAATATGTAACCATAACCTCTGAGGCTGATTTGGTTTTGAATTTACGTAAGCAATTAGAGAAGTTAAATAATTTTAATTTTACCGACGGCGAATGGAGTAATTTTTTTAATAGTGAAATTTCTAATCCAAACCAAAATATAGAAGATAAAACAGCAACCATTCAAGAGGATCATATAAAAAACTTAGTTCGTGAAGATGGCTCAATAAAGAATGTTTATCTTTTGAAGAAGGATAATATTCATGATAATAGTCTTCAGATTATTAATCAGTATGCAACTGAAGATGGACAAAGAGCTAATCGTTATGATGTCACAATTCTTGTTAATGGCTTGCCCCTAATTCATGTTGAGCTTAAACGTCGTGGCGTAGCTATTCAGGAAGCCTTTAATCAAATTAATCGTTATCAGAGAGAAAGTTTTTGGGCTTCATCTGGCCTTTTTGAATATGTGCAACTGTTTGTAATTTCAAATGGTACTCATACAAAATATTATAGCAACACTACCAGATATCAGCATATTAAAGATGCTAATGAGGGCGCTTCTAAAAAAGGCAAGCGTACTAGTAATAGTTTCGAATTTACTAGTTGGTGGGCTGATGCTACCAATAAACCGATTACTGATTTAATGGATTTTGCTAAAACATTTTTTGCTAAGCATGCTGTTTTAAATATTTTGACTAAATATTGCGTTTTCACGACTGACCACTTGCTTTTAGTAATGCGCCCCTATCAAATTGTAGCTACGGAAAAAATATTAAATAAGATTGAAATCAGTACTAATTATAAAAAATTAGGTACTGTAGAAGCAGGTGGATATATTTGGCACACAACTGGCTCTGGAAAAACTTTGACTAGTTTTAAAACTGCTCAATTAGCCAGCAAATTGCCTTATATTGATAAAGTTTTATTTGTCGTTGATCGCAAGGACTTAGATTATCAGACTATGAAAGAATATGATAAGTTTGCCAAAGGGGCGGCCAATAGTAATACTAGTACGGCTATTTTAAAAAAGCAGTTAGAAGACCATAATGCTAATATTATTATTACCACTATTCAAAAACTTGATAGATTTATTGGGAAAAATAAAGGACATAATATTTTTGATGGTCATGTAGTTATTATATTTGATGAATGTCATCGCTCTCAGTTTGGGGAAATGCATGCGGCTATTACTAAAGCTTTTAATAATTATCACCTTTTTGGTTTTACCGGCACTCCTATTTTTGCGATTAATTCTTCTTCTGGCGGTCGAATTGATTTTAAGACCACTGAGCAAGCCTTTGGTGAAAAATTACATACTTATACTATTGTTAACGCTATTGCCGATAAAAATGTTTTACCATTTAAGGTTGACTATATTTCAACTGTTAAAGAGGCGGAAAATATTGAAGATAAAAAGGTTAGCGATATTGACCGAGAAGCAATTTTAGCCGCTCCTGAGCGTCTAGAAAATATTGTTCGCTATATTTGTGATCACTTTGATCAAAAAACTAAACGCAATAGTTTTTATAAAATAAAAGAGAGAAGGTTGGCTGGATTTAATTCTATTTTTGCTGTTTCATCCATTGATGTTGCAAAAAAGTATTATGCTGAATTTAAAAAACAACTTTTAAATTTACCAAGTGATAAACGTCTTAAAATCGCGATAATTTATAGTTTTGGGGTTAATGATGAAGATGCTGATGGGCTGGTTGATGAAAACTCAGAAGACACTAGCGGACTAGATCTTAATTCGAGAGATTTCTTGGAAAATGCGATTATTGATTACAATGTGATGTTTGGCACTTCTTACGACACTTCATCTGATAAATTCCAAAATTATTATAAAGATGTCAGTCAAAGAGTAAAAGATAGAGAAATTGATATTCTGATTGTGGTTAATATGTTTTTAACTGGCTTTGATGCCACCACTTTAAATACTCTATGGGTTGATAAAAATTTAAGATTACACGGATTATTGCAAGCCTATTCTCGTACTAACCGTATTTTAAATAGCGTTAAAACTTTTGGTAATATCGTTTGTTTTCGTAATTTAGAGAAAGCTACCAATGAATCAATTTCATTATTTGGCGATAAAGAGGCTAGTGGCATTGTTTTACTTAAATCTTATGCTGAATATTACAATGGCTATAAAGATGGCAATAAAGAAGTTCGAGGATATGTTAATTTAGTTGATGAGTTAATGGAGAAATTTCCAGTTGGTGTTAGAATCGATAGCGAGCTAGCTCAAAAAGAGTTTATTAAACTTTATAGCAATATTTTACGTTTGCGGAATATCTTAACAACTTTTGACGAGTTTGCTAAAGACGAAATTTTTACAGAATATGATATTCAAGACTATCACAGCATGTATATTGATTTGTATAATGAATTCCGTAAAGCTAAAGAAAGCGAGAAAGAAAATGTTAATGACGATGTCGTGTTTGAAATGGAGCTCATTAAACAGGTTGATATCAATATTGACTATATCTTGGGATTGATTAAAAAATATCATGAAGATCATACAAAAAATCGAGAAATATTGGTTGATATTAATAAAGCAATTGATGCCAGTGTTGAATTAAGAAATAAAAAGGATTTAATCAATCAATTTATTTCCTCGCTCGATATTAATTCAGTAGTTGACGCAGACTGGCATAGTTTTATGAATAAGAAAAAAGTTGAAGAACTTGAACAGATTATTAAAACAGAGGAACTTGATTATGAGGCTACTTATAAATTTATTAAAAATTCTTTCAGAGATGGCTCAATTGCAGTTTCGGGTACGGCTATAACTAAAGTTTTACCTCCAGTATCTCGTTTTTCTCCAGATGGCGAACGAACAAAGAAGCGTGAAACCGTTTTAACAAAATTAACTAACTTTTTTGAAAGATTTTTTGATATTTCTAGAGGGGAATTATAAATTTTTATGGATACAGATATTCAACAGTTAATAGACGCTACTACTATTATTAAAGTGTGTGATAATCGTAATGATAGTGTAATTTTTGGAGATTTGTATGCTGTAAGTAGATTTAGTAAAGACCAGGGAAATCAAATAGATTTATCACTATTAGAAAATCACTGGAATAATAAATGGAGTTCATTTGATAGTTATACAGAGGAAAGACAAAATTATAGACTTTTATATGATTCATTTAAGTTTTTTTATTTTAGCTTCGAACAATTAAGATTTAATAAGATTTCTGGAATTCAAATAATTGACAACACGATAAGCCAGCAACATTTTAATGATTTAACGGGGGTTAATTTGTTTAGCGTATATTTTAATGGTAAGAAATGTATTGATTTATTAGGTAAACTTAAACTACTTGATAAAAATAGCCAAGATTGGGATTTTTGTAAAAGATTTAAAGAGACTAGAAATAAGTTGATTGAGCATAATCATAATCCATTAGGACTAGATATACAGATTGAGCCGTTTATATGGAGTCTGTCGAGCACGGATTCTTTCATGGAAATATTTATTAATAGAAATTTACAAGAAAGAATTTTTGATGTTTATATCGATTATTATGAAGATTACTATAAGCTAGAACGTATTATTTCTAATGTTATACAAAGTTTTTAACTGGAATACAGAATTAAATAATGTTAATTACTTTATTTTTTAATAATATCTCCCCGTTTAAGCAAGTAAGTAATTCTCGTTTTTCTTGGTCATCACCCTCTTTTAATAAAAACTTAATGTAGTTTTTAACATCGATGTCGCTCACGTCGATGTTTTGATTTTTGCCAGTTGCCATCATTTGAAATTTCTTGAATCTTTTTATTTCTCCTTCAATTTTGTCTTGAACTGGTAATTTCTTAAAATCTAATTTATCAATTTGCTTTTGTAATTGTTTAATTAAATCTTCTTCGCTGATATATCCGCATTTACAACTCTTGTCTTTCGCTTTAGTACAACCATAATAAATATGACGGTTATAGCCACCATTTTTTAGTTTCTTAAATTTTTCGGTGGCTGATATCCCTGAACCGCATAATCCGCAGGTCATTACTTTTGTAAAAGCGAATTCAATGTTTTCTCGTCTGACTAACTGTGAATTTTTCATTTGGTCTTGGACTAAATCAAATAATTCCTTGGTTATCAATGGTTCATGCTTTCCTTGATACCAGTTGCCACTGCCTCGTGGGTATTCAAATGGGCCATAATAGAAAGTGTTTTCTAATAGGCGGTAGATATTACCAAGACTTAAATGTTTCTTGCCAAGGGCTGTTCTAAAATTTAAATCAAATCTAAGCCAATTATATAATTTTCTGCCCGACCATTTTTCATAAGCAACTTTCTCAAACATTTGTCTGATAATGTGGCCTCTGTCGGGATCAACCAAGCATTGCCCCTTGTGATCAACTCGCTTTTCTTTAAAGTAACCAGTTGGCGGACATGTTGGCCATAAACCTCTTTCACATCTGGCTCTTAAGCCTCGTTTCACATTAATGCCTCTGTTATCGTTTTCAAGTTTCGCCTGAGAACATAAAATCATGAGCAAAAACTTTTCGTTCGGGGAGTTGCTAAATGTTTGACCAAAGGTACGAATACTCATTAATTTTTTCTCATCCATTAAATCAACCAGTGATCCTAAGTCGCCAGCATTTCTGGAAAGTCTATCGGGGGCCCAGGTAAGAATTGAATTAAATTTTTCTTCTGCTATGTCTTTTAATAATTCCTTAAAGATAGGACGATTGCCAGAATCTTTGGCGGACTTTGACTCTCGTCTAATATCGACGATTTCTAGATTTTCTCGTTCGGCAATTTGAAGCATTTCCTTAACCTGAGAATCAATAGACTGAACTTGTCTTTCGTCTGATTCAGTACTTTTTCTAGCGTAAAGACAGTACTTTAAGGGAGCGTCTAATGGAGGCATATGATTTAATAGTTAATTATTAGTTAAATCTACGCCTCCATTAATGACACACTTTTAAGATTCTGCTAAGCAGCTAGCTGTTGGCAACTTGTCGATAACTTTCCCTTTAATATTAAAGGAAAAACTACCAATATAACGTGTAAACTCTTGGTGGGTTCGGGCGTTTATCAAGCAAACTATTAGCTAAATTAACAAAGGCATCGGCTAAATCGTCATGCTTTTCAACCCCAAAATGGACTATCTGTTGAATTAACTCCTCAGCCCCTTTTCTTGGAAATAATATCTGTCCACTTTTTATCATGTTAGCTGTTAAGACAAGCCGGGTGCGCTTATCTTGGCTTCCTGGGTGCGTTGTCATGACATTACCAACCCCTTCAACTTTTAATTGTTGAGGCAAGGCTTTTTGATAGGCGACATCTTCCACGACCAGTCTGACGAGATCATACTCTTTTTTGTAGCTTTCATACATCACTTTGCAGGTGTCTATTGTTTCAGGGAAGTTAAGTCGTCTGTTGATTATCTTGGGTAAAATATAAATTCTATATCCCGTTTTGGTTTCAAATAATAATCCTGGAACCATAGCCGTATAATCAGCCACACTACTTTGAGAAATGGCAGGATCAATACCGATTCTAACTTCAAGATGTGATTTATATCCGCCATACATATTCATCCTCTCTGGAATCTCATCATAGTAATTAATCCATTCGGGATAAATAGCTTGATCTTCACTAGGGACAATATTGAGCAGGTATTCTTGTTGCCAAGTAATTTCATTGCCAACCTTTTTTCTTTCTATCTCTACATCTTTTTCAGTGGGATATTTACCAGGCCACAAACAAACACCTTTCTTGTTGATTAAAGGATAGTATAAAAAGTGGCCGTCGATAATATCTTTTTCTCTTTCTTCTCTTAATCGCATAAGCAGAGAATCTTCATGCAAAAGATTTCCGACTATAACTAACCTCGTATCCTTGTCACCAGCAGGGATTACTTCGCCCTTAAGCCATTGATAGGTTTTATTGCGCCCATCCCTAGTTTTGGTCGAGCTGATATCTTCCACATCATCACAGATAATTAAATCTGGTCGGCTTTCGTAATGTCTAATACCTCTAATACTTTGATCAACTGAAGCAACGGTTATTCTGGCATTAGTATTAGAAAAGACGATTGACTGTGCACCCCATTCATCGCTATTTTCTCGAAAGGGACCAAGGTCTTTTTTAAGTAAATCATTATCTTCTAATTCTCGGCGCAGATTCATCATGTGCTGTTTAGCCTGTGCTTGAGTCTGACAGAAAATAACGACAAACTTCTTTTGCTGTTTTCCTAAGATTGCCCAGATCGGATAAGCGGCCGTAATAATCGTTGATTTGCCCGATCCTCTAAAAGCAACTACAAACAAATTTTCTTTATGACTAGATTCAATTAGGGAAATTATGTTTTTCTGGAAATCCGCCGTTTCATACTTAACATAATGGGCGTAATAGAAGTGAAAGAAATAAGAAAAGCTTTCTCTAGTTATCGCTGTTCTTATCTTCTTGTCTTGGGTCATTTGTTCCACCATCTCTTGTGGAATCATCTTGTTTGCTATCATATGTGTTTGTATTATTAATTATTAATTGCTCATCAGCTGGTAATAGTTTTGCCAGTTTCAAAGCGTGTTTAACCACTTCTGCTTGAGCAGGAGTTAGTTCGTCAGTATCTTCCATTTTTGAAGTTACCTCAATCTTATCTTTAAACCTTGGATTGCGATGTCTAAGCCAGAAGCTGATAGCCGACCAATTCTTTTCCTTGATCATTGTTAGTAGCTGGCTTTCGCTCATATCGTTCACTAGGGCTTCGCCCTCCGCTAAAGCCTCGTCCATCGTTTTAGAAAATTCTTTGTCCTCGCGTTTCCAGCGATAAACACTGTTGCGAGATACACCAGATTTTTCACAAGCGACTAGTACAATCGGGACTTTTTTAAGCTCGGCAAAGAACGCTTCTTGTAATCGGCTTTTTTTAGACATGCTCCACCACCTCCTTTCTACCTGTTAATTTTCGATATCTTACTATCGCTAGATCACAGAAAACTGGCTCAAGCTCCATAGCATACACTTTTCTCTTTAATTGTTCGCCTGCTATAATCGTGCTGGCTGATCCCGAGAAAGAATCAAGAATAATATCACCTGGCTTGGTACAGCGTCTTATAGCTTTCTCATAGAGCTTTGGGGGCTTACTGGTGGCATGTTCGTAGTCTTTGCCTGAAATACGCTTGGTAAGCCAAATATCTAAAGAATCATAAACATCTTCAAACATTTCATTACCCGTACCTAGCTCTTTATTTAAAACCTCGTTGTAGTTTTGAATATCAGGATTGATATATGGTTTACCTTTAACTCCATAAACGGCAGGCTCATAGCATTTATTGAAGGCAACTTTGGGCGTGGGGTTCTGTGAATTTTTAAGCCACAGACAAACTCGTTTATTAACTATTCCCAGTTCTCGATAAAGTTCTTGGAAAAGACCGATGTATGTTTGATCGCACCAGTAGAAGATATGAGTATCAGGTTTAGTATTTGGTAGAGCGGCTAATAAAGAGTTTTTGATGAATTGCTTATATTCTTCATAACTTCTGTTGTCATTTACAGCACCACCGTAGTCATTCTTTCCACCGATACCTTTTGAATAATCCAGCTTAATGTTATAGACGGGGTCGGAAAATATCATTGCGGCCTTGTCATCGCCAAATAACCTTTTAAGATTATTGGAATTAGTGGAATCGCCACAGAGTAAGCGGTGCTCGCCTAAATGTATTAAGTCGCCTGGCTTAGTTATTGGTGTCTTAATTTTTTTTAATTCCGCCTCAACATCAAAATCTTCTTCCTTAACCTCTAACTCTTTATCCCAGAAATGAGATAAATCGACTTGGTCAAAGCCAAGATCAATTAATAGGTCTAAGTCAAAAGTCTTTAACTTTTCAAAATCCCAGTCACCGCCTAAAGCGTTACTGGCAATTAAATATTGTTTAGCCTCGTCTTCTGTCAATTCACGATTTGGAACTCTAACATCGATTAATTCTCCACCTCGACCAAGTAGTTGCAGGGCTTTCATTCTTTGATGCCCGGCCAAAATTTTGCCATTTAAATCTATGGCCGGTATTTCGACAAGATTAAACTTTGCCAGGCTTTTTTTAAGATCTGACATTTGCTTGTCGTTGATCCTTCTAGGATTAACGTCTTGGGGAACAAGGTCGTTAACCCTTTTTTGTGTCGTGTGCCATTCTAATTTTTTCATAGAATTTTTAGTTAAGTTTATTAAAATTTTTTATAAACAAAAAAGCCTATCCCACACACGAAACAGGCTTAAACATGAAGTCTAAGACTATTTCTTGCGCGGAATAGGCATGGCTTTTGGCGCTACTCTATTCTCTTTGCGACGCTGTTATTAGGTTTTTAATTATCTTTTTTCTTTTTCAATTCGTCTATGTATTCTTCGCCCCTGTTTACTGTCCATAAATTGGGTGGCGTCCTTTCCAAGAAAAACTGGCATGTTATGAGGCACAGATAGAATCACTCTTCGTCCTTCTTTTTGATATTTTTCAACCATTGCTAACAGATGCGGATCATTCGTTATGCTCATCATTAGATTGAATTCGCCATTCTTTAAATTAGCTTCCTGTTCTGGTATAGGGAAGATAGCTCTTCCTGGTTCCATGGCTTCTATTTTTTTACTCATGGCTTTACCAGCAAATTCAGGTACTCGGACATTTGTGTGTAACTGAATATCTGTGAGCTGAATGATTATGTCCCCATTTTTAGGCGGTATTTGTGTAGTTTTTATATCTAATATCTTCATATAATACCCATTATAAATCAGGCTGTGTAAAATGTCAAATATTTTTTACACAAACACTTGAAAAATAATTAATGGTGTGCTATAATTAGAGCATATGAACATACTACAAACCCAATTATTAAACCACATCGCCTCCACTCCAGAGATGGGGTCATTCAGTCTTAGAAAAATAGCTGAATTATTAGGAGTAAAGGGAAAGCCTCAAATCGCTAAATATCACCTTCAGCAACTAGAAAAAAGGGGGTTAATCCAAATGAATTTAGAGGAAGGCGTGTTGAAATTAGTCCAGAAAGGATATAATCATGCCACCAAAAGTCCATTATTTGCCATTCCGGTCGTTGGAGCGGCTAATTGCGGACCAGCTGTTACATATGCCGATCAAAAAGTAGACAGCTATTTGAAGATATCTTCCAGTCTTCTGCCTAGAAACAAGAATCGTCTGTTTGCCATTAAGGCCGATGGTGATTCTATGAACCGAGCAAAGGTTAATGGAAAAAATATTGAAACTGGTGATTATGTCCTAGTTGATAGGGAAGCTAAATATGGTAATGGCGATGTTGTTCTAGCTATTATCGATGGGCTGGCAACAATAAAAGAATTTTATCTTGATAAAGTTCATAATAGAATTATATTAAGAGCTAATTCTGACCATGAGTATATGCCAATTTATATTGGCGAGGATGATCAATTTATTATTAATGGAAAGGTCGTTGATATAATTAAAAATTAATTATAAAAATATGAGTAACCCAAATTATTTAAGAAATGCGGGTAAGCAATGGACATCAGAAGAAGTCAGGCAACTAAAACAGCTTGCAAAAGACAATACCCCGACTAGGGTTATTGGCTTTAAGCTCGGTCGCCCGGTGGGTGGTGTGCAAAGCAAAGCTTCTGAGTTAGGCATTGGATTAAAACCAGTTAATCAATCACCATATAATCGCACAAAAAAGGTATAATTATTTGAAAATCTAAATAAGCCACCAAAATTTGGTGGCTTACTCAGGTGTTCATTGAATTAGAATTCCTTTCCCTTGGTTCTAGGTTGGTATTCAATAGAATCAGCACAGTATAACTTAGTAATTGTATTGTACATGATTTGCACCGATTATTCAAATTTTAGTATTAGACCATTATGTCCAATTCCAAATCGTTCTTATTGGGCAGGGATTCTAAAACTGGTGAGTTTATTCCTGTTGACGAGGCTCGTCGCAGACCGAATACAACCACTGTTGAAAGAGTTCCTAAGCCTGGGCATGGCGACACTGATCGTAAGAAATAGGATTTAATCCTAAAATAATGTTTTTGAGAATTGCTCAATGGAAAGGATGAGCAGTTCTCAAAACAAATTTAAATTATATATGAAAAAGAAAAAAGATATATTCTTTATCGCTTCAAAATCTGGTCGTGATGGTAATACCAGAGCTTCTTTTTATGATGAAAAAGGACGCAATGTTGAACATGGTGATGTAAAAATATCGTACAAATCATCAGTTAGTGGACGCTTTGTTACCAGACCTTATACGACTTTATTAGGAAGGGATTCAAGAACTGGTGAATTTATTCCAGTTAGCAAAACTCATTGTAGCCCAAACACAACTTCTGTTGAGAGAATTCCAAAACCTGGTTACGGCGGAAGTTCTAGAACTATTATTAAAAAAACATCAAATAGTAAGGTGGGAAAATCAAGTCCCGTTTTTAAGGATATGAAAAAGGGTTCGTCAATTAGCTTTAAAAAATAGATGGAAACTAAAGAATACAGCTTGATAATACCCGGTATTATTCCTGCTACCCAGGAATCTTTTAAGGGTGGAAGCAAAATTGATCCAGAAGCTAGAAAAGAAGAAAAAGAATGCGTAACAATTTTTAAAAAAGCAGTTTCAGGTTATGTCGCGAGAGATAAACCGTCAGATTTATTTCCATCTAAGGGAAATTTATATGTAGCCATTATCCAATTTTTTATTTCCGATAAAAAAGATTATAAGCGTCGCGATGTAGATAATATGGCGAAGACTGTATTAGATGCTTTAAATCAAGGTGGTTTATATAAAGATGACAGCCAAGTAAGAACATTGTTAGTTAGCAAGATAGTAAATTTAAAAATTATTTCTCAGAATCTGGGTTTTATTTATATAAAAATTTTGGAAGATGGAGAGGATATGGTTTTTACTAAAGATATTATAAATCAAGCAATTGAAATGTATAATGATATGAAGAAGGCAAGCGTTGAACCTATTTAAAATGTTTTAAATTTATTATTAATACAGTATGAATAAAATCGATGGCGATATTTTAAATATAAACAGTGTTATTTCTAAAAATATCGACAAATTTAATGTAGCCGATCGGGGTTTATTGTCGCAGAATATTTTATCCCAACTAAGAAATTTTGTTGAGGATATTTTTTTAAAGATATACAGCAATGGTCAAGATATCGAAAATAATTTTGAAAATATTAGAAAAGCTGAGGCATATGTAAAAACAAGGGGTAATCTTGGATTTTTATCAAAATTTCACAAACTTTTGCAAATCTCATCATCCCATTACACGTTAGACGAAGATAGATCAGAGAGATTGATGTTAAAGTATTATGAATATTTGATTAGAATAAAAAAATTTTTAAAGTCCACTTATGATTTAGATACTCTTTCTAATATCAATAAATTTCCGATCAATACTGATAAAACATTGCAAGAATATTATGAAAAAATAGCTGAAAGGATAAAACAATTAGAGTTGTCAGATGGCAAGGAGCCTTATAGGGACAGATATTATGTTCAAAAGGTAAAACCATTTTTTGTTGATTATGAGATATATTATGAATTAACTTTAACTTTAGCTAATGATAAAGTTAGTAAATTTGATAGGATAATTGCTTTTACAAGGTTTGATATTTCTCCAAATTATGCAGTAGATTTATCTATTATTGATGATAGTATACAAATTTTAGATAATAACATGACGATACAGATTATCGAAAATTGGAATGTTTCTATTCGTCCATGTGAGTTTAATAATTTTGCGGCTATTTTTAACTATAATTCAAAGGTTCAAAGAGGTCTTTCTGAATACGGAAATCTAATGAATTTTTTAACAAAAACCGATACTAATTTAGTCGAAATTATTAACCTACCAACTGGTTATTTTAACGCTGTAAAAGAGTATGTGTTGAAAGGATCAAAGAAATCATATATTTTTGACGTCTTAGATCAATGTCGTGAATTAGTTATAAATAAAAAACAAGGATCAAACGTGATTAGATATTTACTCCATAATTTAAATAATAAAATTATCAAACAGCAATGTACATTTGGAGGATGTAACAAATTATCCAATTTAAACCTTGATTGGAAGTGTGTGCCATTTGATGAAATGCCTTTCTACGCTTCATTAATTAATCATAATCCAAAAATTTCAGATTTACTCGATTGTATAGATCAAGATAATAGAGAACATGAATTATTTGCAAAATTTATAAAAAATAGCACCGAAATAGACGGCAATTTATATAATCCAAAAAAAGACATAACCACCTTCTCTAATATAGATGATCTCTTAACTAAATATAATAGTTTGTTATATTACAAACACGGAAATCGCAAGTTGGAAATATACAAAGATTGTGTTTATATAAAAGAATATGAAGATGACGCATATGAAATTATTAAAAAACTTAAAGAGATGTCTTCTGGTGGTTTTAAAAAATATTCAAATTCAGTAGAGGCCTGGCTAAAATCTGCAGTTTATTCCATTGATTGTCCAGAGAAAAAAGAGATATTGAAAAAAATGTTTGAACATTCGCGAGTTGCTTTAATTTATGGTGCGGCTGGCACTGGAAAGTCTACAATGATAAAACATATATCGAATTTTTTTAATGGTGCTAAAAAGTTATATTTAGCTAAAACTAATCCAGCTATTAACAATTTAACAGAAAAAATTACTATTTCTAATAGCACCTTTAAGACAATTGATGGATTTTTGTCCCCTAAAACAGATACGACTGAATTTGATCTATTGATTATTGATGAGTGTAGTACTGTGAGTAATTCTGACATGAGAAAAGTTTTAGAAAAAGCATCGTATAAGATATTGGTTTTAGTTGGAGATGTTTTTCAGATAGAATCTATATCATTTGGAAACTGGTTTAGTATGGCTAAATCATTTATTCCGGAGCCATCAGTATTTGAACTAACTAGGCCGTATAGAACAAAAAATGATAAATTGTTGGAATTGTGGAGCAGGGCAAGAAGAATTGATGGTGATATTTTAGAGCATATAACAAAAAATAAATATTCTGTAAAATTAGATGATTCCATTTTTAGTCATCCCGATGTAGATGAAATAATATTGTGCCTTAATTATGATGGACTTTATGGAATAAATAATATTAATAGATTTTTGCAAAATAATAATCCAAGCCCCTCTGTTAGATGGGGTGTTCAAGTGTATAAAGTTAATGATCCAATTTTGTTTAATGAATCAAATAGGTTTTTCCCAGTTATATATAATAATTTAAAGGGCAAGATACTGGGGATAGTTAAGTCAAGCGATAAAATTCAATTTGATATTGAGATTAATAAAGTTATAAATGAGTTTGATGCCATGGGTCATGACTTTCAACTTTTGGATAGTAAAGAGAAGGATAAATCGATTATTAGATTTTATGTTAATCAGTCAAAAAATACTGATGAAGACAATGAAGATAATTCTAGTGTGGTTCCGTTTCAAATTGCTTATGCTGTTTCAATTCATAAGGCTCAGGGTTTAGAGTATGATTCCGTTAAAATTGTTGTGACCAACGAAATCGAAGAAATGATTACCCATAATATATTTTATACTGCAATAACTAGAGCCAGGGAAAAACTAAAGATATATTGGACGCCAGAAACAGAAAGCAAGGTTCTAGGTGGACTTAAAAAGAAAGACAATGGAAAGGATGTGGCACTATTAAAATATAAATATAACTTATAAATTTAATTTAATTAGATTACGCCTATCTGTAACTTTTATATTAGTTATCGTGTCACTTTTGTCACTTTTCAAGAAAAACTATAGCGCACGAGGATCTTATTTATTGAAGTCTTAAAAAATCACCGAAAAGCCTTACTGGGCTTGCTAAAATTACGGTTCCAGCCCGAGGTAGCCCGCCAGGACAATTTATTATCGGAGTCAACCCATTTGTCTATGACGAGTGTGCGACCCGAGTACTTAATAAATTGTAGATAAAAGCAACGACTTCACAGTCGCTGTTTTTATTTTACCCTATACTGTATCTTCTTTAATAGAGCGGCTTTTTGTGGTATTATTTAATTAGTAGAAGAACAATAAAACCAACTAATTAAAATGAAAACTATCAAATGGATTGGGAGAATATTGGCATTAGGCATCTTAATTTTTGCCTTGCCTTTTTATTTTGGTTACGGCAATCCGTTGCCGTTTGCTAAGCCCGATTATTCAATATGGGAAAATGTCGCACTTGCCATGATGCCATTGGTTTTTATCGGCTTGGCTTTGGGCTGGAAATATCCGAAGGTCGCAGGCTGGCTTATTATTAGCGCGATTGCAATTGGTTTTATCGTCGGACTTTTAACGGAAGCAAATCTTAGTATCAATCTGGCAGTTCCTATTATTCCAGGAATTTTGTATTTGATAGATGGATATAAAAAACAAATACAGAGCAATCCTTAATTTTATGAATTTTAAAAACTTGCTTAAAAATAAAACTATAATAATCGCAATCATTAGTTTCGCCCTAGGCGCATTGATTTATAATTACTCGTCGGTTCTTTTCCAAGAAGGTAATCCTTGGCC